>ERZ791865.23-NODE-23-length-256886-cov-14.034392_pt1 | contig 256886 bp, 212 predicted proteins | sample MGYA00509942_ERZ791865 | MGnify/ENA primary metagenome ERZ791865 (study PRJEB30046, sample SAMN00792098) | human gut metagenome | study: EMG produced TPA metagenomics assembly of the A metagenome-wide association study of gut microbiota in type 2...
TGCCGCCAGCTATCGCAAGCGGTTGTAGACATATCGCGCGTCCCGCGCTTGACGGCAATTCGTCTGTCTGAGGTGGTTAGTCTGCAAAAAATTGTCAGGCACTACAGCCAATATCACGCGACCACATTCAGGGCGGAAAATCATATAAAACCAGAGTTTTGCAACTCCAACTATTGCTAATTGCTAATTCCTAATTGCTAATTCCTAATTGCCAATTGCTAATTCCAGCAATTTTACGCCAAAACGAAAAATTCAAGCGAAAACATTTGGCAAATCTAAAAATATGTTGTATATTGCGAACAAACACAAAAAAACAACATGCTTATGTCCGTAATAACTATTTTTTTGCGAACAGCTCTCACTTTATCATTGTTGGCCGCGGCCGCTACGGCCGTCGCCGCCGAATCGGCCGACAGCGTCGCAACCGACAGCATCGCCGCCCGTAACCTCAGCGAGGTTACTGTCACGGCAAAGAATGTCTATAAGGTAAACGACGGCTACGCATTCGTCCCGTCGAAAACTGTCAAAAAGACGTCTGCCGACGTCAACGAAATGATTCGCCGAACGCCTCTAAGCAATGTTTTGATCGCGTTCGACGGCAAGATCACCGACCTTAACCAAACTCCAGCACAATATTTCATCGACGGACAGCCCGCGACTTCGCAGGAAGTTGTCGCTTTGCTGAACAAAGACGTTGCGCGGATAGAGTTCCTGAACTATCCTGCCGACACCTCATTTCATGGAGCAAAATTTGCTATAAACATTGTCACCCGCAAAGTTATTTCCGGGGGATATGTGATTGCTAATGGGCGACAGCAATTCATCTCTCCATACAGTGGCTATTCTCTTTTGGGCAAATATGTCGGAAGCCCCAAATGGTCACTTATGGCGGTGGGCAACTACAGCTATCTAAAAGATACGGGAACCCATGGGACAGAGACTACCCGTTATGATCTCAAAGACCATATAACCGGTGAAATGGTTCATATCGACCGTACCGCACAAATTACAGGCCGTTCGTGGCGTTTCCGTTCATGGTCGGCAGGACTGAACTGGCGCTATAAGTTTTCGGAACGCAATCAGCTGACTATTCAGGCCGGTATATCAACTTCACGTACTCCGAACGACTGTACGACAGGTATACTCGAACACGACAGCGACAGCGACGGCACTGCTTACAGCAATTCATCATCCGACAGATCGCAAAGCCCCTACATAACGGCTTCCTGGAACAAATCATTCGCCAACGGAATGGCTTTGTATGTTTCGGGCGGTTTCTATGCGACTTTCTCGAAATCGTGGTCAGATTATACCTCCGGCGACAGCCCCGTCGTCAGCAACTATTTCAGAGAAAAAGGCTATTCGCCCAATTTCAATGCCAACTGGCAGGTTCCGCTGAAACATAACAATTCCCTGACTCTCGATGCAAGCTATAAAACGGAACGATTTAATGTAGAATATGCCGGTTCTGTAAATACAACCGAGAACCGACACGAGGATTATTACTCTGTCAGCGGCAGCTATAACCAGCGCTTCAAATTCAATAACGATATGTTCGGCTATTATCTCTCGGCATCAATCCCGCTGCGCTCGATAACAATGTCTGACGGGCGAAGGTTTAACGCTGTCGACTACAGCTTCACGGGGTCGACATACTATTATCTTGGCGAATCTCACTCTTTCGGCTTAGGCGCCGTTTATGAGCTCAGGTCAAGACCGATTTCGACCATGAATGACCTTAAGATTCAGGATTCCGACATTTCAGGGCACGAAGGCAACCCCGACCTTAAGGCCAATCAGCAATTACGCGCTAACGCTTTTTATACATGGATGGCAAGCCGAAAGTTCAATTTGTCAGCCTCAGTGATGTATATCAATGAATCAAAGAATATTGTGACCGCCTACAACGCATATAACGGCATTGTCTACACAAGTATGATCAACTCCGGCAAGCGTGAGTTTCTAACAATGTCATTAAATGGATCAATCCAATTATTCAATAACAATCTGTTGATAAAGCCCGGAATATCATTGGATAATAACCGTCAGTCGGGCATGCTGAACTTTTCGTTCTGGACCCTGAAGGGAAGTCTGAGGGTCGACTATATGCATCCATGCGGCTTCTCAGCCGGACTGAGCTACTCGTCGCCATGGGGAAAAAGCAGCTTGCAGGACACATCAACAATTCATGATTTTTCAGCCCACAATTTTGAAATTCAGGCATCGTACACAATCGGCAATCTATATGTTCAACTGAAGTGTCAGCCACTGTATAAATACCGTCACAATGTATATTACGTTGATCTTCCCGGAGTTGACATTCGTAATGATTTGTATGACAAGTCATTTGCTCGCAGCATTACACTGACGGCCAAATACACTCTCGACTTCGGTCGCAAATATCAGCACGAAGAAATGTCGGTAGCAGCCCGCACAATCACCTCGATGTAATATTACGCATTTAAATCAAAATCAGGGCAAACTACAAAAATTTTCAATATTTTTTTGAAAATATTTTGTTTTTATAAAATTTATTTGTATATTGCGCCTATCAAAAGAACGCCCAACTCTAATGGGCTTAATATTAACCATTCAAACTTATATTCAAATGAAGCAGATCCTAACTGTCCTCCATGCTGAGGATCGCCTGTCTCCATCAGCATTGAGTATTGTGAAAGGTGGAGATGGCTCACTCACCACTTGTCGTTTTAAATAATTGCGGCGTTTTCAGTGCTACTTGCACCGATAACACCTGTGATATTAACGATGTGGACTGCACTGGAAACAAATGCACCGTAAACTGCAAATCATACTGCGGGCAAAATTGCAGTTCACATTTAATTTCCGGTGAAAATCCCCGCCACACCTGCAGACCAGCATTTAATCCGTAGGATTATTTGTAAATCCTAATGGTAGGTCACAACCACCCGGCAGTAGGGGCGTACCTTTGACATGTAACTGAGTGACAATCGGTTACAGATAAACGTGCCAAAGGCACGTCCTAATGCTATTAACTTAGCTGAAATCAGTGTCAGAAGCGCTCTGGCGTAGGGACGTGCCTTTGGCACGTAGCATTGCAACGGGCTGATTGCCAGCCGCATGTGAAACGTGCCAAAGGCACGTCCCTACGCTCGGACCGGTCGATTTGCTCGGAAGGATTTTAAGTTAATTGCATTGAGTCACGTCCCTACGACAGAGAATTTTGATATACCTAAATTATGACAACCTGACATTTGCTCATGAATTTATCACGTTACACTTATCTATTTGAGCGCGAGGGGACTAATCTGCTCTACTCTTCGCGGAGCAACAACTTTTATAAGATCCCCAGCGACTTCGCCGATCTTCTCAGCCGGATCGATGAGGTCGATGAGGCAGCTTTGTCCGAAGACGAGCGCGAGGCAATCAATGCCCTTCGCGACGCCAAGGTGATCGTCGACAGCGCCGAAGAAGATGACCGCTATGTCGAAGAGCTCCATTTGGCCCATCTCATGTCGTCGATGAACAGAAGCCATGTCGGGCTGACAATTCTGCCGACAATTCAGTGCAACCTCGGCTGTCCCTACTGTTTTGAGGGGCAGAAACGCAGCGGAATGATGGATGAGGCGACAGCCGACGCCATTGTGGAGTTCATCGGGCAGCATCAGTTGGCCAAAGGCTATTCCATCAGCTGGTTCGGAGGCGAACCGCTGTTAGGGATCGGCATTATGAAATATCTGCTCGACAAGCTCTCGGAGCTCGACAAACTTAAACGAACATCTCATTCGATCGTCACCAACGGAACTCTGCTCAACGACAGCGCCATAGACCTGTTCAGGCAATATCCTCTCGACTCGATTCAGATAACTTTCGACGGACTCGAAGACGCCCACAATTCCAAGCGTTTCTTTGTTTCGGGCAACGGAGGTTCCTACGACCTTATCCTCTCGAATCTCGACAGGTTCGTCAGGGAATGTCCCGACACAAACGTTTCACTGCGCTTCAATGTCGACAAATCGAACTCCGACGACTACCGCCGCTTCGCCGAGATGATCGCCAAGCGTTATTCCGGCTCGAAAGTCTCGACCTACCCTGCCCTGCTGCGCAAGACCGAGGGTTGCTCGACCTACAGCTATTTCACTATGGCCGATTCAGTGAAGTTCCACAAATCGCTGCGCAACCGCAACGGTGTGACGAACTGGTATCCCTCCCCCCAATGGAAAGGCTGCACCGCAACCTGCGCCTCGAGTTATGTCATAGGGCCAAAGGGAGAGATCTACCGCTGCTGGGAACATGTGGGGAAAGAAGACAAAATAATCGGCAATATCAAAGACGAGCACTATTCCAACCAAAAGCTCTATGTCGACTTCCTCATGCACGGCCATCCGTTCAACGACCCGCGATGCCGCGACTGCGGCCTGCTACCGATCTGCAACGGCGGCTGTCCCGACCGACGTCTCGCCGCTAAAGATGAGAACGACAGAGTCAATCTGTGCGATATGCTGAACCACGACAACGGCCGCGCGCTCGAAGACTTCCTATATGACTACTACCTGACATTAAATCAATAACTCATCAACTGAAAATCACTATGGGCACTTTACGCTATATATCTTTAACCGCATTACTGACAGCGGCCGTTACTGCATTGGCAACCGAGCCGGCCGACAGCATCGCCACCGACAGCATCGCCGCCATCGAGAAGGCGATGTCGAAGAAGCTCGACGAGGTTACTGTCACGGCAAAGAATGTCTACAAGGTAAACGACGGCTATGCTTTCGTTCCATCGAAAACTGTCAAAAAGACGTCGTTCGATGTAAAGCAAATGATAAGCCGCGTACCGCTGAGCAATGTCGTGGTCGGATTCGACGGCAGTGTCAGCGACATTAACCGAAATTCAGCAAAATATTTCATTGACGGTCAGCCTGCCACCGACGACGAAATCAAGGCTCTGCTCAACAAAGACGTGGCGCGCATCGAATATCTCAACTATCCTACCGCCGGAAACTTTCAGGGAGCGTCTTTCGTTGTCAACATTGTCACGCGCAAGCTTATTTCGGGCGGCTACGTCATAGCCAACGCCTCACAGCGCTTTTTTCAGCCTATGGGACAATATTCGCTGTTAGGCAAATATGTGGGCAGTCCGAAATGGAGCGTCACTGTCGTCGGAAACTACGGATATGAGAAAAAGACGGGAGCCCACGGCATAAAGACAACGAAATATGACCTCGAAGACCATGTTACGGGCGATATGGTTCACATTGACCGCATCTCGCAGCAAACAGGAAGCCTTATGCGCAGCCGCTCATGGTCGGCGGCCGCCTACTGGCGCTATATGACATCAGCAAGCAGCCAGCTCTCGATTTCGGCCGGATTCTCATCGTCGCGTACACCCGACAATAACGAGGACGGCATTATAGACCATGACACCGCCAGCGACGGAATCAATTATCGGCAGACGGCCCACAGCCGTGCGCAAAGCCCTTACATAAGCGCTTGGTGGTATAAGGTGTTCGGCAATCAAATGACTCTGTTTATCAGCGGCGGTCTTTATACGACCTTTTCGAAGTCATGGTCAGACTACATCACCGGCGACAGCCCTGTCATCAGTAACTTTATTAAAGAACGTGGCTACTCGCCAACCATCAGCGCAAACTGGTCTATTCCTTTGAAGCACAATAATTCGCTGAACCTCGACGCCTCATATACGACTTCGCGTTTCAAGGTCGATTATGCCGGCACGGCAAATACCGTGGAGAACCGCCACGAAGACAACTATTCTGTTTCAGGCAGTTACCGCCAAATGCTGAAATTCAATGACAATTCTCTTAGCTACAATCTGTCGGCCAAATTGCCTCTACGTTCGATCAAGATGTCTGACGGCCACAGAACCAATGCCCTTGACTGCAACTTTACCGGGAGAGTCAGCTACGATATTCGCCAGAAACACTCTCTGGGCCTGTTTGCCATGTATCAGCTCAAATCACGACCGATTTCAACCATGAATGAAGTCAAGGTTCAGGATACCGACATTTCGGGTCACGAAGGGAATCCCGACCTCAAGGCCAATCAGCTTTTAAGGATTGACCCCAGCTACACATGGATGGCCTCGCGCAAGTTCAATCTGACCGTTGGACTATCATATTACAACGAATCAAGGAATATTGTAACTGCCTACAATGCTTATAACGGAGTTGTCTACACCAGCATGGCCAATGCCGGAACACGAGAAGCGTATTCAGCGTCATTAAGCGGTTCTCTCCAACTTTTCGACAACCGGCTTTTTATTAGTCCGAAATTCTATTTGAGAAACGACACTCAATCAGGGCCTTTTAATTACTCATTCTGGCATGTAATCTCAGAATTCAATATCGATTATATGCACCCTTGCGGATTTTCAGCCGGACTCTGGTACTCAACCCCCTGGGGCAAAGGAAGCGGTCAGGACACCTCCATGATATTCGAGAATCCTCACCATTGCTTTCAGCTCAGGGCTACATACTCAGTCGGGAATCTGTCGCTGCGACTCCAGTTCAATCCACTATACAGCTATGATCTCCAAAGATATTATGTTGACCTCAAGGGTGTTGATATACACAGCGATTATTACTATAAAAGCACTTTCTCGCGGCTGATAATGATTTCTGCAAAATATGTCCTTGACTTCGGCCGCAAGTATCAGCATGAAGAGCTGAGCGTCGGTTCCCGCACAATCACCTCGATGTAAACTGGCAATGGCGCGACGGTTCCATCATATTCAGCAGCGCGACAGCCGGCAGTGCGGGCCGGCCTGTCTCGCCATGATCGCAACGGCCATGGGGCGCGAGACCGATGCCGAAGATCTGGAGGCGCTGTGCCAGACAACGTCAGAGGGCATTTCGCTGAAAACAATCGCCGACATAGCCCGGATAGAAGGCATAGAGTCGGCAGCCGCCACCGTCACGCCCGAGCGCCTCGCTGAGCTGCCGCTGCCCTGCATTCTCCACTGGGACAACAACCATTTCGTTGTGCTCTACGAGATAACCGCAAAGGGGCGCTACCGCGTGGCTGACCCGGCGGCGGGGAAGGTGAGCTACACGCGCGAAGAGCTGACGCGCCACTGGGCGCGCCCCGAAGATGGGGGCCGCGGCGTCGCGATGTTCTTCGAGCCGGGAGAGCTGTTCGAGCCGCGCAGGAAAACGCGGGCGGCGTCGGGGCGCAAGGCACTGAAGTTCCTCATCGGCTACGTGAACCGCTACAGGCGCTATTTCATACATATTCTTCTCGGGCTCGGTCTGGGATGCATCCTTCAGCTGATTTTCCCCTTCCTGACCCAGGCGATAGTCGACCTCGGCATAGGCCACCGCGATCTCGGCCTGATCTGGCTGATTCTGATAGGCGAGTTGTTCATCGTCGGCGGCCGCACGCTGACCGACTTCCTGCGCCGCTGGATTCTGCTCCACATTTCGGAGCGCATCAACATATCGCTGCTGAGCGACTTCTTCATAAAGCTGCTGAGCCTGCCGATGCACTATTTCGACAGCAAGCAGCTCGGCGACCTCATGCAGCGGATGAACGACCATTCGCGCATCGAGGCGTTCCTGACCGATCAGGTCCTGTCGACGCTGTTCTCGATTATCAGCTTCGGGGTTTTCAGCGTAGTGCTGTTTATCTACAGCCCGCTGATTTTCATGATATTCATTATCGGCGCCTCGCTCCAGACGCTATGGTCGACAGCCTTTCTGCGCCGCCGCCGGCTACTCGACTACGAGACCTTCAAGGTTGCGGCGCGTAACAATTCGCTGACCTACGACTTCCTGACCTTCATGCAGGAGATAAAGCTTCAGGACTGCGAGCAGCGGCGCCGCTGGGAATGGGAAGACCTTCAGGCCGACCGCATAGCCGTCAAGATGAAATCGCTGAAACTCACCCAGACCCAGGAGGCCGGCAGCATCTTCATCAACGAGACGCGCAATATCTTCATAACCGTCATGGCCGCGGCAGCCGTGATAAGCGGCGAACTGACCCTCGGCGGCATGATGGCGGTGCAATATATGGTCGGACAGCTCGGCAGCCCGCTGGCCCAGCTTCTCGGCTTCATGTTCTCGCTTCAGGACGTCAGACTCAGCCTCGCGCGCATCGGCGACATCCACCGTCAGGAGCCCGAAGACTCGGCCGTCGACCCCGAAGCGCCCGTTCCCGACGGCGACATCGCCTTAAGCGACCTCATGTTCCGCTACGACCGCCATTCTGACGTCCCCATTCTCGACAACCTCAATATAACGATTCCCCGGGGAAAGGTGACGGCGATCGTAGGCTCGTCGGGCAGCGGAAAATCTACACTCATAAAACTTCTTTTAGGCTATTACAACCCCGAGGCCGGGGCGATACGCGTAGGCGACACCGACCTGCGCGGCGTCAGCCGCCGCGAGTGGCGCCGCCGCTGCGGAGTAGTGATGCAGGACGGCGTCATCTTCGGCGAGAGCATAGCGCGCAACATAGCAACGGCCGACGCCGACATCGACCGGGAGCGCCTCGAAGAGGCCGCGCGCATGGCATGCATAGACAGCTTCATAAAAGACCTTCCGCTGGGCTACAACACGATAATCGGGCGCGACGGCGTCGGCATAAGCCAGGGGCAGCGCCAGCGCATTCTGATTGCCCGCGCGATCTACCGCCGGCCGTCGGTGCTCGTGCTCGACGAAGCCACAAACTCGCTCGACGCCCTCAACGAGAGCCACATCGTCGACAACCTCCAGAGTTATTACAGCGGCCGCACGGTAGTCGTCGTGGCCCACCGCCTCTCGACGGTCAGAAACGCCGACCTCATCATAGTCATGGACGGCGGCCATATCATCGAATCGGGAAACCATCAGAGCCTTCTGGAGCGAAAAGGAACATACTATAACCTCGTCAAAAGCCAGCTGCAACTCGACTCATGAAAAAGAAGAACGACCAACAGATACCGCCGGTTCTGTCGCCGCGCATATCTGCAATGCTCGGGAAACTCCCGCGCCGACTCCTGACAGCCAACCTCATAGCCATCGCAGTCATTCTCGCCGCGATAGTAGCCGTAGCCGTGCTGATGCCCTACCCCCACGGCCACGGCGAATCCATCGCCTCCCACCTCCTCTCCCGCTGACACGGCTGCGCCCGCACGCACACAGATTTCTTAATTTTTCTTATTCCACATTTTTGTTGTAACTTTGCGGCGCTGTATGTATCTGCTTATACATATCTGCCACATTGAATCGATATTCACACATTGATGAATTTCGGCAACATATCTTTTTCGGGAATCTCTGATATAAGTTCTTCTATTGATCTAAATTCAGGGGAAAGGGAGTATTTTAACTACTCCTGGGATTGGTAAAATTCATCAATTTAGCAAATGATTGGGAATAAAGAACATACGTCAAACGACGTAATGTCATTTTTGCAATCAAGAGTCGCGGCACTCTCCGCTGATACTGCTTTTAAATACCGAAAAGCCCTCTCTGAATTCAATAGTTTCCTGTCATGCCACAAATTGTCGGTCAACAATCTTTCATCTGCTACGATTTGCGACTGGGTAACCGAGATGTTCCGACAAGGTTTGTCAACAGCAACAATAGCCCAGCGTCTTAATATATTGAACAGCCTGTTCAAGCAAGCTGCCGACAAGGGATTTATGTGCCAATGCAACGCACCACGAGAGATAGCCCGCATAATCGAATCGGCAGATTTCAAACTTCCGCCTCTGCTCAGACCCTCGATATTCGACAATTGTCTTTCGACATTACGCGAATTCATAAACGACGACAACGAGCACAATAATGTCAGCGGGGATATTCTGGCATTCTCTGTTTTGAACAGGGCTCTGCCACTCAAGGATATAATAAACCTCAACAAAGATGATTTAACCGGTTTCAATGGTTATTCAAGCCACATTCTCGAGCGTAACACCGACCCAAGGAGAAAATATATCTTTGATCTCAGGCAATCATATCGAACGCAAAAACAAATATATTCTTCAATAACGGATGAGTTAGACCGAAGATTCAGCACGCTCCTGAATCACGGCAACTTCTCTTTTGAAGATTTAGCCGGTTCACTTTGGGTATCAATTGCAATACGATGCGGAGCCACAGCCTCGGAAGCTCTGGATTGCATCTCAAATCCGGCACCTTATACTGTCCCGAAGTTCCATAAACGCACAGGGAATTCTTCTGACAACCGAGAGAAATGGTCGAAATCAGTCGAGGCAATGCTGACATATACATTGCCGAAATGGTATGCCATGCGGCTCCGACGCGGAGTGAGCTTCGAAGAGGTTAAAAGGGAGACGCTTAAGCTTCAGCCCGCACCCGAATTATTCTATCCTGTCGAGACCATCAGGAAACATCTCAGAGGAAAAAGCGCTGTTATCGAACGGCCGTTTATCACCCAAACCGTATTTTTCAAAACCAATCCCGAAAACATACGTCCGATGTTTTCCAGAATCGGGGACAAAGCATGGTGTATCAGAACATCCGGCAATTTCGATGCCCCCTATGCGACAATCCCGCAGGCCGATATGCTGCGATTCCAGAAAGCAATCGGAGTATTCTCGGCAGATTCCGAGATATTCCCACTCGGAAGTCTTACCCCGAAACCCGGTGAGAGCGTCATACTTATTCAAGCAGATTATTCAGGGCGAGAAGCAGTTATCGAGGATGTTTTCGAGAATAATTGCGGCACAGTTATGTTCCGCGTCAAACTGACTACTGATTACGGCTACGAGTGGCGCGCCAAAATTGACGCCCGTCAGGTCGAGCTCATATCAAGAGCCGACTGAATGCTCAATGAGCGGTAGGAACCGCAAACATTGAGAAAATCTATATCTATCGCCAGTAAATAGAGAATATCTTACGAGCATATTTTAATGAGTTACAAACAATTGAAGTTTCCGAAGGATTCGCAGTTCCTTGTAACGGGAGGCGCGGGTTTTATCGGGTCCAATCTGTGCGAGGCGATTCTCGGCATGGGCTATCGCGTCCGTTGTCTTGATGATCTTTCGACCGGGAAACAGTCCAATGTCGATATTTTCCTCGACAGTCCGGGCTATGAGTTTATCAAGGGAGATATCAAAGATCTCGATACCTGTATGCGGGCGTGCGAGGGTGTCGACTATGTCCTCAATCAGGCTGCCTGGGGAAGCGTTCCGCGCTCTATCGAGATGCCGCTGTTCTACAGTCTCAACAATATCCAGGGAACCCTGAATATGCTCGAGGCCGCGCGTCAGAAAGGTGTCAGGAAGTTTGTCTATGCGTCGAGTTCGTCGGTCTACGGTGACGAGGCCCATCTGCCTAAACATGAAGGAACGGAGGGAAACCTGCTGTCTCCTTATGCCGTGACCAAACGCTGCGACGAGGAATGGGCCAGACAATACACCATGCATTACGGGCTCGACACCTACGGGATGCGCTATTTCAATGTCTTCGGACGCCGGCAGGATCCTGAAGGCGCATATGCGGCCGTTCTTCCGAAGTTTATCAGACAGCTGCTTGCCGGCGAGCGTCCGACGATCAACGGCGACGGCAGGCAGAGCCGCGATTTCACCTATATCGACAACGTCATCGAGGCTAATCTCAAGGCCTGTCTCGCGCCCCATGAGGCTGCGGGAGAGGCGTATAATATCGCATACGGAGGCCGGGAGTTCCTGATAGACATCTACCACACTCTGGCCAAAGCTCTCGGCAGGGATATAGAGCCGGTTTTCGGCCCCGACCGTCCGGGAGATATAAAACACTCAAACGCCGACATTTCCAAAGCGCGCCGACTTTTAGGTTACGATCCCGAATATGATTTCGCTAGAGGACTGAGCGAGGCGATCGAGTGGTATAAGGCAAACCTTTGACAACCAATAACCAGCAACAATGGAAAAAGATATCAGAATATGCGTTATCGGACTGGGCTATGTCGGTCTGCCGCTGGCCCGGCTTTTCTCTACGAAATATCCCACTGTCGGGTTCGACATGAACCCCCGCCGCGTCGAGGCGCTGATGGCCGGCCACGATGCCACCCTTGAGGTGAGTGACGACCTGCTGCGCGATGCGATCGACAACCACGGCTTCCGATGCACCGCAAATATCGACGACATCCGCGACTGCAACTTCTATGTGGTGGCCGTTCCCACACCCGTCGACGAGAACAATAATCCCGACCTCACGCCGCTCTACGGAGCCAGCGAGACCGTAGGACGTGTCATCGCTCCGGGCGATGTCGTCGTCTATGAGTCGACCGTCTATCCCGGCGTCACCGAAGACGAGTGTATCCCCGTGGTCGAGAAGGTCAGCGGCCTGAAATTCAATACCGATTTCTTCGCCGGCTATTCGCCCGAGCGCATCAATCCGGGCGACAAGCTCCACACCGTGGAGAAGATCCGCAAGGTGACCTCCGGCTCGACACCTGAGGTTGGCGAATATGTCAACCGGGTATATTCGAGCGTCATAACGGCCGGAACCCATCTCGCCCCTTCGATCAAGGTCGCCGAGGCCGCCAAGGTCATCGAGAACTCGCAGCGCGACATCAATATCGCTTTCGTCAACGAGCTCTCGAAGATCTTCACCCTCATGGGCATCGACACCACCGATGTCCTCGAGGCCGCCTCGACGAAATGGAACTTCCTTCCTTTCAAGCCCGGACTTGTCGGCGGCCACTGCATCGGAGTAGACCCCTACTATCTCGCCCAGTGTGCGCAGCGCCACGGCTACAACCCCGAGATCATCCTCGCCGGACGCCGCATGAACGACGGCATGGGCGCCTATGTCGCCGACCGCGTTGTGAAGCTCATGCTTAAGAAAGGCATCCAGGTTCTCGACAGCGAGATTCTGATTCTCGGCTTCACCTTCAAGGAGAATTGCCCCGACGTGCGCAATACCAAGGTCATCGACATCGTCCGCGCCCTTGGCGAATACCGCCTGAGCGTCACGGTCTATGACCCGTGGGCCAACCCCGAGGCTGTCCGCCGCGAATATGGCATCGAAGTCACCAACGAGCTCCACGAGGGCACGCGCTACGACGCAGTGATTGCCGCCGTGGCCCACAAGGCTTTCGACGATCTCGACCTGCTGCCTCTGCTAAAGGATGACTCCGTTGTTTTCGATGTAAAGGCAACTCTCAGTCGAGATGCCGTTGACGGCCGCCTGTAATAGATCTTCACAACTGACACTATTATATCTTTTATAAAAGGATGGCAACATCTTCCGCCAACAAGCGTATTGCCAAAAACGCCATTGCTCTGACGTTTAGAACAGTTTTAGCAACTATCGTAGGTCTATATACTTCTCGTGTTGTATTAGCCACGCTCGGCGTAGAGAACTACGGCATATATGGTGTAGTAGGGAGCGTTGTTGGAATGCTGTCATTTCTTAATAGTTCGTTTACGGCCGCATCATCCCGCTATCTATCCTATGAAATTGGATCCAACAATCAGGAAAGACTTAGACAGACATTCGCGTCATCTTTTAGAGCACATCTTATCATCGCATTAATAGTCCTATTTATATCCGAAACTGTCGGCCTTTGGTTTCTTTATAACAAAGTCAACATCCCTTCACACAGTATTAATGCCGCAAAATGGGTCTACCAATTATCAATCATCTCAACTTTAGTCAGTATTACGCAAGTCCCATTTAATTCTGTTATTATTTCTCATGAAAAAATGGGATTTTACGCATTTATTGAGATTCTAAATGTTACGCTGAAACTATTGATTGTTTACTTATTAGTTCTGATTCCAGAAAATAAGCTCATCCTTTATGCGGTATTAACACTATTGGTTACTATAATTATGCAATCAATTAGCATAATTTATTGTATCAGGTTCTTTCATGAAAGCAGGTTTTATCGTATTAAAGACCGACAAATCTTAAAACAATTACTCAGTTTTTCACTACTGGATTTATTTGGGAATTTTAGTGTTGTTGTCTGTAACCAAGGCCGAATCTTTTTGATAAATATTTTTTTTGGCGTAATATATAATGCAGCTGTTTCAATAGCTGAAACGGTCCAAGGGATGATGTCGTCACTTACGAACAATGTTTTGATGGCATTCAGGCCTCACATCGTCAAACAATATGCCAAAAACAATTTCTATCAAATGGGGCGTGCCTTAAGATGGGGTATGGTCTTTTCAACCGTCGCATACGCGCTTATGGCCATACCTTGTATGCTCGAAGCCGATTATATATTAAATCTTTGGCTTGGCATGGTACCACCTTATACAGTAATATTTCTTCGTGTAATCATATTTTCATGTTTACTTCGAATAATCACCTCCGTATTTGGTATAGCAATACACGCTACTGGAAATATTAAAATAATCTCTTTTATCAACGGCACTCTTATCCTTATCAATCCATTCATAGTATGGGTTTTCTTTAAATTCGGGTATGCAGCATGGTTCGCGTACATAATTAATGCCATAATGATTATAGCATTAGATTTAATTTATTTTATATCACTTAAAATTCAAATACCCAAATTACCTAACAAAGACATCGCAATCGTCACTGTTAAAATATATGCATTCATCGCAATTGCAGCTATCCCGACTTACTACATGAGATCAACTTTGACCAGCTCTTTTTTGCGCTTGAGCTGTGTGGTAGCGACCTATGCATTCTGCCTTATCTTTTTAGTATGGCACTTCATATTCACCTATCAAGACAGGAAAGGCATAAAAGAAAAGATTCAGCGCTCATTACATATAAATACGAGCACTAATATTGATTAGACGAAAAATAAATACGTCAGTTTTCTTAAAAAAATTCTCGAAAATGAATAATATATTTAGAAGAGTTTTAATACGTCTTTATAGGGCAAACACTCGAACCAGAATAAGCTTTTGGCGCACGGCTATAATGAATTTTGCATATCTGCCGTTTCGTCAAGCAATAAAATTCCCAATACTAATATGGGGACGAATGAAAATGCCTTTAGGAAACGGGGCTATAAGAATTGATTATCCTCAAGATAAAATATATAAAGGAATGATCAAATTTAATCGTCGTGATGGCGCACCTGGTTTTCAAGGCCAAGAAACAGAAATTCTATTGGATGGTGGAGAGATAACATTCAGAGGCCCTGCGACTATTGGACGCGGAGTGCGCTTGCAATTAATCATGGGCGGGAAATTGAATCTTGGATATAAATCACATATTGGTCATGGGGCAAATATAGTTTCATTTAATAAAATATCAATTGATGATGATTCAAGATTAGGATTTATGGTTCAAATACACGATTCTGATTTTCATTTTTCGTTTGACCAATCATATAAGGTAAAACGGAATACAGCGGAAGTATACATTGGAAAATATTGTTGGATAGCTACTCGTGCTATGATAATGAAAGGTGTCAGATTGCCAGACTACACAACCGTTTCGTCAAATTCATTGGTCAATCGAAATCTGACAAATAAACCATTCTGCTTATTAGGTGGGACTCCTGCAAAATTATTGAAAGAGGATTTTTGTAGAATCTGGAATCAAGATATTGAGAAAGAGCTTAAGACCTTTTTCACAAATAATCCTAGTGAAAATGAAAAAATAATATGTCCTAATTACAGAGATCAGCTTTACAAAATGTGAATATTTAAATAACTGGAGATCCAAATAAATGGCTTACATCAGCATAATCGTTCCTTGCTATAATGTCAGCTCTTTCATTGAAAGGTTAATAGAAAGTGTGCTCAGCCAAACTTATAAAGACTGGGAGTTAATTTTAGTTGATGACGGAAGCATTGACAACACTGTTGAGATTTGCAATGAATTTTGCAATAATGATAATCGCATAAGGTTGTTGCGTCAAAAAAATTCCGGAGCATCTTCGGCACGGAATCTTGGATTGAAGAAAGCGACAGGTGAATATGTCTGTTTTATTGATGCAGATGATTGGGTCGAACCAACTTACCTTGCTAATATGATTAGCGCATCAATTTCAGAAACCGATTTAGTTGTAGGGGGAATGAGAGAACGAAATGACCGATACGTGAAAGACTGGGCAACACACATGAAGTCATTCTCACGCGTATCTTTTAAAGATGCCTTAACTTGTAAAGAGTTCGGTCAGCTATTACTGGGCCCTGTTGCCAAGTTATTCAAGAGGGAAATAATCTCGTCTTTTCAATTAGCGTTTCCTGAAAATGTTAGAGTCGGAGAAGATAGAATATTCGTCTATAATTATCTTAAACATTGCAAACAAGTAATATTTAATGGAAATGTTGACTATAATTACGAGCGGCGCTTAGACTCGCTTTCAAAAGACAGGATGCCCTTCAAAATAGCTTTTAATGATTATTGTGCAGCAGAAAAGTTACTTGCCGATACCAAGGCGGAATATCAGATTACTGACGATTGCATTGGCTTTTTAGCCGAAATCAAAGTATTCCATTTAGAGCGACTTTTATGTTCACTAATGGAACCAATTGGAATTATCGAGCGCGCTAAGCATCTTAAAAGCATCGATACTGAATTCTTGTGGAAGCACAATTCAACTGGATCTATAAAGATGAAAGTAATATATACTCTTCTTCACATGAGATTGTATTTTATGACCAGTTTAATTATTTCATTGAATTGCAGAAGGTGATATTATAGTCATGGTTACGAAAAAAAGATTACTATTTATTATCCCAACATTAAGAGGTGCTGGTGCGGAAAGAGTCCTCATCGATATTCTTAATAGATTTGATTACAATAAATATGAGGTAGATCTCCTGTTGTTTGATAACAAAGGGGAGCTGTTTGAGCATGTCAGTGACAAGGTCAGAATCCATATTTTATACACCAAAAAACGACCTAAAATTCCTCTGATCGAGAATCGTTACACACGAAACATCTTTCTGACCATTCGTTCTATTTTGGCCTTGAACCCTTTTATATGGTATGATACAGTGATTTCTTTTTTAGAAGGAGAAGGCATCTTATTGCATAATCATGTACTGAACCGTCGTAGAAAGAATATTAGTTGGGTTCATATTGACTTGCTCTTGAACCACTGGACTAAAAATAACTTTCGGAATAACGCTTTAGAACTAAAAGCATACAAAAAAATGGATTTGACAGTTTTTGTATCAAATCAAGCTAAATTATCGTTCAAAAAGCTATTTGGAGAGGAAGTCCCGTCGAAAGTCATACTAAATCTTATTGAAAGGGAACGTATTAGAGAACTCTCATCTGAATCTATAGCAATCCCTAAAGATCATCAGTATACGATATGCACAGTCGGCCGCTTAACCGATCAGAAACGTCACGATCGTATGATTAAAGCGCTGTCGATTCTTGTCAACAGGTATAATCTGGATGTCGGGTTGTGGATTATAGGGCAAGGCGAGAATTTCTCTATGCTCGAAGAGCTGGCTCATCTTTCAGGGGTTGACGACAGGGTTGTTTTTTTAGGATTTAAGACAAACCCATATCCTTATATTAAATCGGCAGATATCTTTGCTTTGTCTTCAGATGCAGAAGGTTATCCTTTAGTAATCTGTGAGGCACTGTGTCTTGGCAAGCCAATCGTATCAACCGATACAACAGGGCCTTCGGAACTGCTTGCAGATAATGTAGGGATTCTCACGGGAAAAGATGAAAACAGTCTTGCGGCCGGACTGGCGAAACTATGTCAGGAGCCGGCTCTTCTAACTGAGTATTCCAGACGCTCCATAAAAAAAAGCATGGACTTCTGCCCCGAAGAGATAATGAATGAAATCTATGATATAGTTAATTGACTATCGGGATGAATTTATATCTGGCGGAAAGGAAGCCTCTATACGAGGGGACAAAAACGTTACCAGCCGTAAATACCCTGAAATTATTTATGGCGCTAATGGTTGTCGGCATACATTTGCCATTTTACGGGAAGTTGTATGTTTTTGATTTTCTCAGAATTGCTGTGCCTGTATTCTTTATGATATCAGGATATTTTCTCCCGAATAACAAAGGGCAGCTTTCGTCAAAAAAAATATTGAAGGCTGCGAAAAAAATCATAATGCTGATTGTTATCTACAATCTCGTTTATTTAGTCTGGAAATTTATCAGGAAAGGCAGCATCAGCTTCTCCCCTCTGGTGGCGATAGTTGATGGTGGAGGAATTTGTGAACCGCTTTGGTATCTGACAGCCTACGTTTGGGCATTAGCTTGCATTTATCTATTTGTAAAACTAAAACTTGACAAGCTATTGTTTTTTCTTATACCCATAGGTCTGGCCATAAACCTGTTGATGGGGACATATTCGTCGTTATTATTCGATGTGCAGCCTGTGTTTATTACAGCCAGTTGGCTAAATCGCAATTTCTTTACTGTCGCGTTACCATGCATAGCAATCGGCATCGCTGTAAGATTGTATCAGAACTTTTTGCGCAGCAATAAACTAACGTTAATATTAGTTCTGCTATTTGGTATCGGATTACTTTGCGAAAGGTATTTTATTCTCAATCAAATGCCGGGAAATGCAATAGGCGACATCTCAATATTTACAATTCCACTCTCATTGACCGTATTTGTTCTTGCCATCACAAATCCGAAACCTGAATCAACAATTTCTCAATGGGGCATACGCCATTCGACTAATATATATCTGTTGCATATCCTGGTTTACGGTCTATTAGGCACGACTATGCTCGCATTATCGTTGCCGGAACAATATATCGGATACTGTATTTTTCCCGCAACAATCCTTTTTACCATATTAGTTTCTGAAGTCGGACAAAGATTGAAGATTGTAATTCTGAATCAGTGCTATAAGTTTAAGGCATTTAAAAGTGCTTCGTAATAACTCATAATTAAATTTTTCAACGAACAGTGATGTCTGCTAACAGGCTTGGTTACATCGATGCCATACGAGGGTTTACTATGATTTTGGTTGTATATGGCCATGTGGTAATTTTTTTGCTTGAAAAATCCGCCCATTTGTCAAGCAATGTCAATGAGATATTTGTGCTTTTCACAATGCCACTATTTTTCTTCATTAGCGGTTTTTTTGCATATAGCGCCAATTATGATTGGAAACTATTTAACAGAAGAAGTTTTAACAGAATTGTAAAACAGCTTTACCCTACCGTTATATTGTGGATAATCTTTTGTTGCATATTTAGGGCAGGTGATCTGACTGATTGGATTTTTGATATATATAAAAGCGGATATTGGTTCACATTTGTAGCCGTTGAAATGTTTTTCACTGTGACCCCAATTTTGTTAGTACTTTCCAGCCTCAAGCTTTCATCTATCATCAGGTCTATTTGCCTGTTATCTTTCTGTGCAATAATCGAGATGTGTCACAGATATATTACTCCACCATCAGGTTTCAATGAAATATTTTGTTTATGGCAATATTATAGTTATATTCCGTTTTTTATCATGGGAATGATTGTAAAAATTCAGCATGAGCAATATAATCGAATATCCTCCAACCGTATATTCGTTTTGGGCGCATCAATAATTTTTATTCTTTCGATCGTATTCTCTGAATATCCATTAATGAATATGGTTAGCGCTATTTCAGGAATAATCATTATATACAGCATATTTTTTTATCTCGAAAATTTAAACCATCCCATAATTACAAAAATATATGGCGTCCTCTCAATAATTGGAACGTCGACATTAGAAATATATCTTTTACACTATTACTTTGTTTTTTCATTCCGTGATATATTTAATTTGAATTTTTTGGCCTCATTATGTGGAACAAATATGGAGTTCCCAGTATATTTCATCTTATCTGTTTTGATATGTGCAATTTGTCTTATTTCTGTCAAATTGTTTAAGAAAATACACATTAACGGAATTCTATTTCCATCATTGTCATTATATAGTCCGGCCACAAAAAAGCCAGATTATTAAGATGATAAGGAAGTAAGCATTAGTTCGCAAATAGATAAAATATATAAATCTTAAATAATTGACCAATGTTCGGTAGGTTTTGGGAGTTATATAATAACATTAAATTGTATTCGGTTTCGTTTTCGACATCAATTTTTTTCAGTAGATTTCGAAAAGGGATTAAACGAAAATTGCATCAGCAATCAGCTGTATATAAATTTCTTTATAATAAAATATACGAGCAATTGTCCGCAAAGCAGTATACTACTAAGCAATATCGAGATACTAAACATATATGGGTATTTTGGTATCAAGGCCACAATAATATGCCGGATATTGTAAAAATATGTTATAAGCAATTGAAAGCAGTGGCACGCGATTATTCAGTCCATTTGCTGGATAAATCAAATATTTCTACATATGTCGATATTCCTCCTTATATTTATAAAAAACTTAATGAAGGGAAAATGAGTCTCACTCATTTTTCAGATATATTAAGAATATATTTACTTTATAAATACGGAGGCTTATGGTGTGATGCAACTATATTTTGTCATAATAACATAGACCCGATTGTATTATCAAAACAAATCAGCTGCATATCCATAGACTATAATGAATCGTACGTGTCGAGAGGAAGATGGAGTTGCTTCTTTCTGGCTTCACAACCAAAATCGCCTTTAATAAAATATCTTAAAGATTTTTTTGACCTCTACTGGGAAAAATATGACGGACTCATTGATTATCTATGTATTGACTATGCCATTGCGATAGCTTATGATAATATTGAATCAATTAAACAGGATATTGATGAAGGTGCAATATATCTTCCAGATCTATATCTGCTGCAAAACAATTTGAATGCTCCAATTACGGCAGAGTTGAAACATCATATTTCGACATATGCTTTTAGCAAATTAAGTTGGAAATGCGAAACGACAGATACTGATGAGAATGGAAATCAGACTGTTTACAGCTATTTGAAATCGTTATAATAAATCATAATATGACACTTCGAAAGAAACTTGTCAAATTAAAGAACGACAATCCATATTTGAAATTATTGTGGTTCAAACGTCTTGCCAGAAGAGCAAAGAAAGCTGAAAAGATTCCCGACAAGCTATGGATTGAAAAATCCTATGAAAAGGTTTTTGGGAAGAAAATCAATCTCGACAATCCCCAGACATATTATGAGAAGCTCAACTGGCTTAAACTTCATTACAGGAATGAATTGATGCCAATTGTAGCTGATAAATATGCCGTACGACAATACCTTATCGACATTGGGCATGGCGACCTCTTAAATGATCTGCTCGGGGTATGGGATAATATCGATGATTTTAACCCGAATGAATTGCCGGAGCGGTTTGTTCTTAAGGCATCACATGCGAGCGGAACCGCCTGGAGTCTCATTGTCAAAGACAAGAATACAGTAAACTGGGATGCAACCAGATTGGTAATGAGGGAGTGGCTAAACCAAAGAATCGACTGGATGGGTCGGGAATGGCATTACGGCGAAATGAAGCCACGCATTATTTGCGAGAAATACCTCGAAGACGAATCAGGAGAACTCCGTGATTATAAGTTTCATTGTTTCAATGGCTTCCCAAAATGGTGCTCAGTATTTACAGGCCGTTATCAAGGCGAAAAACGCCAAGTTTGCTTTGACTTGGATTGGAAGCATATTCATCTGCGAGATGATGACAACCTTGTTGCATTAGATTTCACCATGAAGAAACCTAAATCTTTTAATGATATGGTGCGTATTGCGACAGAGCTAAGCAAGCCATTCCCAATGGTTAGAGTGGATTTTTATGATGTTAATGGGAAATTATATTTTGGAGAGATGACGTTTTTCAATGCCTCAGGTTTAGGATTAGGATGGACGTCAGATGCACAACACATAATCGGTTCTTGGCTGACGCTACCAGAAGCAAATCATCGATGAAACAAAAAATTCTTTTCCTTATTGCAGACCTCGGCGGAGGGGGAGCCGAAAAGGTCCTTGTCAATCTTGTCAATGCATTGTCTGCCGACAAGTATGACATCGCCATACGCACTATTTTCAGCAAAGGCGTAAACGCAAAATTTCTCGCTCCGCATATAAAAAACAGTTCACTTTTGCCATGCAAAATGATTCGAGGGTATGTGATGTTGCAGAAATTAATGCCTCGGCGATGGTTATATAAACTTCTGGTTCATGGAAAATATGACATCGAGATTGCCTACATGATGCATGTGCCCACACGTGCGCTCGGCGGCTCCAATTCTTCCGCAAAAAAATTCGCATGGAGCCATACTCTACACATCTCTCAAAATGCATACCGCAACAATGAGGAATTCATATCAACTTATCAGGAACTTGACGGAATAGCCTTTGTATCACGCGACGCAATGCAGGACTTCTGCTCAAACTATTTTGTTCATCCATATGGCAGAGTTGTGCATAATATGGTTAACTCCGGCTTGATTAAGACTTGCAGTAACGACGACATTCATTTAGTCCTTGATCATCGGACTGTCAACTTATGCAGTGTCGGACGTTTGTCGAAAGAAAAAGGATATTTGCGTCTCGTAAAGTCGCTCGGTGAACTTCATAAGGAAGGCCTGAAAAATTGGCATCTATATTTACTCGGAGAAGGAGGAGAAAGAGACGCCATAATTGAGATTGCACATAAATACGGAGTTTCTGATCGCGTGACTCTGCTCGGATTTCAGGCAAACCCGCATAAATATGTATCTAAAATGGATTTGTTTGTCTGTTCGTCTGAAACAGAAGGATATAGCACAGCTGTAACCGAATCGATGATTCTTGGAGTGCCTGTTTTAACCACAGACTGTTCGGGTATGAATGAGATCATTGGAGATTCAGGAGCCGGAATTATTGTGCCTAATTCTACAGAAAGTCTGAAAGCAGGTCTGCGGCAAGTTCTTTCAGATAACGACATATTGGCCGAAATGAAAATAAAAGCTTCAAAGCGGAGCAAAATTTTCGACACTCAAAATCTGATTGCAGAATTCGAAAATTTCATCAATGGCAAAGCCTGAACTGTCGATAATAATGCCATCATACAATGTGGCAGCGCTCATTCCTCGCGCCATTCGGTCGGTTTTAGCCCAGAGCTTCCGCGACTGGGAATTGATTGTGGTCGACGACGGTTCGCCCGACAATCTCCACGAAGCGGTCAAGACTTTTGTCGCCAACGATAAACGCATCAGATTAGTAACCAAGCCTAACGGAGGGCTGTCTGATGCCCGTAATTTCGGGCTGAGTTTTGCCAAGGGAACTTACATACATTTCTTCGATCCTGATGACTATATATATTCTTCCGGATGGTATGATTCGATTTTCGAGGAAATCAAAAGTTCAGCCATCGCACCCGACGTAATTATCACCGGATATTATGTTGGAGACGAGACGACAGATCAAGAGACTCACATAATACATAGACCATTGTCAGTCCCATTCGGCGGCAGATTCGGCGAAAAATGCATCTCTCATGTATGCTATGCCTGGAATAAATTCTTTCGTCGTGAATTTTTACTGGTGAACAACCTCCAATATGAAAAAGGCCTCAGCCACATTGAGGATGCTGAATTTATGAGCAGGGTAGTAAAATATAAACCTGCTATTAAATTCATACGCGACGGAGAATATGTCTATGTTCAGCGTGCCGAGCAAACCCTGAGCAAAGGATTTGATCCAAAACTGGTGGACATCTCTAAACGCAGAATAGACATTGATGCCAGATTAGTGGAATTCTTCAATACCGACGCCAAGCATGACGCACTTGTCGATTGCCTGAATACTTCGGCGATGATTTCAATCACGAACCGGCTGTATTATTATGGCAGACATCTTTCAGCAGAGAAACGGCATGAGATATTGGATAATATCAGAACTATGCTGCCGACCCGCCTCACAAGCTCTCGCAGAGGACTGATGAATCTCATCTTTGACAGCTCTATATATTGGTCGATTAAAGCCCGACAATATCGACTTACAGACTTAGTCCAAAAGATTCGATTAACTATTCACAAATGATAGATCCGAAAATATATTATAACGTGTATTTGCTATTCGTCAGCATCCTGACAATAGTATTCTCAAATAAATACACTTCATATCCGAATGAGAGACTGACAATAAATGTGCCGCATAAAAAACTGCCGTTGTTTTTTATCGCCTCATTGTTTATTCTTTTCATCGGATTAAGGCCCATCAGCGGCGTGTTTATCGACATGATGAACTACAACGCCTCGTATGGGCTCCATCTGGGGCGCATATATGCTTTCACCCTCGACACTAACAATTTCATATTCGACAATCTATTCGTTTATTTGGCGTCGTCAAATTATGCCGTTGAAGTGTTCTTCTTTATTATAGCGGCAATATACTTCGGAAGCATCGCGATAGCATGTCAGAAACTGTTTCCTAAAGATGCGGCCTATGCATTCGTCATATATGTCGGTGCATTTTCAACTTTTAATTATGCCACCAATGGAATCAAGGCCGGAGCCGCTGCTGCGATTTTTTTATGCGCCATAGGGCTTTATAAGAAAAAACTCATTTCAATTATATTATTGATTCTTTCGCTCGGATTCCATCACTCTATGGTTTTGCCGATAGTTGCATTCATTATCTGTAAATATTACCGTAACCCGAAATTTTATCTGATTGTATGGGTTATCTCACTGCTGATCGCAGCTGCACATATAACTTATTTCCAGACACTATTCGGCGGAATGACCGATGATCATGGCGCTAGCTATCTGGCTATGGATAATTCTGGATACAGAACAGGGTTTCGTCTGGATTTCGTCATCTACAGCTCCGCTCCGGTAATTCTCGGATACTACATAATCAATAAATGGCGGTACTCGTCAAAAACATACAACTTCATTTATTGCCTATATCTTCTGACAAATTCAGTCTGGATGCTGTGCATGTATGCGAGTTTCACAAACCGCATCGCCTATCTCTCATGGTTTATGCTACCGATAGTGCTTATATATCCATTTTTCGACAAGCCATTTATACGAAATCAATATAGAAAACTAAATGTCGTTGTCTGGTGTCACTTAGGATTTACCCTGATGATGACTTATGTTTATTATATATTTATAAAATAGAAATCATGTCAGTGTCTTCATCTCCAAGAATTACGGTGCTGATGGCCATTTACAATTGCGCGCCAACTCTCGTTGAAGCGCTGGATTCGCTAATGGCCCAGACCTATCAGAGGTTCAAAGTCATTCTCTGCGACGATTGTTCCACCGACAACACTTATGATGTTGCCTGTAAATACATTGAGCAATATCCAGATAAATTCATTCTGATACGCAACAACACTAACCGCAAGCTTCCTTATTCACTTAACCGTTGCCTCGAATACGCCGACACTGAATATGTAGCGCGCATGGACGGCGACGACATCTCCAAGCCCGAACGATTCGAGAAAGAAATCGAGTTTCTTGACTCACATCCCGAATATGCGTTAGTATCGTGCCCGATGGAATATTTTGATGAGAATGGGGTATTCAGGGTCGGTAAAGATGAATTGGAACCCACAGCTAAAAGTTTTTTAAAGGGTTCCCCATTCTCTCACGCCGCTGTAATGATGCGGACTGAAGATTTGAAAAGCGTCGGCGCATATACAGTTGCGCGTTGGACTCAACGCGGTCAAGATGTTCACCTTTGGGCCAAATTTTATAGTAGAGGTTATATTGGCTATAACTTATCGGATCCTTTGTATATGATGCGCGATGATGCAGCGGCATACAAGAGGCGTACAATGAAAGAGGCATTCCAATCCGTAAGGAGATCCTGCAAAATATTTCAACTTTTGGGAATCTCTCGAGTAAGGAATTTGTTTCCGATTATAAGGCCTATTATTGTATGTTCACTTCCAAGATGTATTTACAATTATTTTCATAAAAGATGAGCATTTATGAAAATCCTTCACTTTATATATGGATTATCTCTTGGCGGAGCCGAATCGTTTATCCGCAGTTGCATGCAAAGCTTCGTCAAAGACGATGTCGAATGGCATTTTGCACTTCAGAATCCTGAGATTACTAATATTTTTTTCGCAGAAAATGTTATTTCTGACCGAATTCACTATCTTCCACCATTCAACCGCAATCCAATCGGTCAATACCGCGCTTTGTCGCGGTTATTGAAAGCTGAGCATTTTGACGTTGTGCATATCCATGCGAATGCTCTTATCAATACAGTTCCTCTGATTTGTTGTATCAGGAGACGACAGAAGTTTGTTATACATTCCCATAATACATCCACTAATCACGGTCTATTGTGCCGGACGATACATAGCATCAACAAGACTTGGCTAAGACGTAGCAAAGCCGCCATCCGTGTCGCCTGCTCGACGCAGGCTGGCGAGTGGATGTTCGGCGACAGTCCATTCATAGTCATCAATAATGCTATTGACATAAACAAGTATATCTTTAATAAACTTAGCCGTTGTAAGATTAGAGATAGATTCGCCATCCCGGAGGATGCCTTTGTAATAGGCACAGTCGGTCGAATGGTAGAGGCTAAAAATTATCCGTATATTATCACATTATTCCGTCAATATCTCAGGCAAAACCCCTCGGCAAGGGCTTTGCTCGTCGGAGACGGTCCATTAAGAAATATTATCGAACAGCAAGCCGCTGACCTCGGGAAGCGTGTTATATTCGCCGGGCCACAACAGGACACTGCTCCTTTTTACTCTGCGATGGATTGTTTTATAGCTCCATCTTTTTTTGAAGGATTACCAATTGTGACAGTCGAGGCTCAGGCATCCGGCGCAAACATCGTAGTATCGGATGCAATTCCCAACGAAGTAAACATTTCGGGTCTGGTAAACAAATTATCGCTGAGCGACCCTGTTGAAAAATGGGTTGAGCTTCTTGCATCGCCTGAAGCAGATCCGACCACACGTGTCGCGAGAGGCGAAAAATTGCGCAATAGCGTGTTTGATCTGCCATATTTAGCAGATACTCTCAGGTCGCTATACTCTAAAAAATGAAATCACTTCACGTTTTTACTCTCTTTGTTACAGCTGCTTCATTCTTTGACGGACAGTACGGTTACCTAATCAAAAATGGCGGGACTCGTCAAAAACATACAACTTCATTTATTGCCTGTATCTTCTGACGAATTCAGTCTGGATGCTGTGTATGTATGCGAGTTTCACAAACCGCATCGCCTATCTTTCATGGTTTATGCTGCCGATAGTGCTTATATTCTCCTGTTGGAGGTCAGGGTCGAAAGGTCTCGGAATCTCACGCTCGGTAGTGTCATGGATAAGTTCATGTATCACCTCCGCACCTCCGCGCTTGTCAAGCAGGCGCTTGAAGGCAGCCACGTCCTGAGCCGGAAGCACGTCCGCTTCCTTCATCGCCAGGGTGAGAATCTCGTTCAGGACGTGAATCCACTGGCCGCACTGCTGCTGGGCCATATCGAAGCATTCACCAAAGTATTCCTGTGTGGGATTGTTCTTGAGATAGACAAGTATGAAGAACAGGCGTTCCGCGACCGTCGGAAGCGGACTGTTGGACTGGATCACTTGTCTGCGCTGACGCGACAGTTTCTTTCCCTTGATATCGTGCCAGCAGAAATATTCGTCATGGGCATCGGTGAAAAATGGCAAAATCTCGTCAAAAAGAGTTATGCTGACACTTGTCAGTGCCAGAAAACGGGTCGGATTGGTGCGTATCTTGGCGTAGTTCATACTCTTTATAACGAAATTCCTTCGCGCGTATGCGCATGAATATAACATGCTTAAGAATTTTTAATGTCTATTTATTATTTTTAAATTCCGTGAAAAAAGTATTATTTGTTGCATCTGTGGCCTCTCATATTGAATCATTCCATATTCCATATATAAAATGGTTTAAGGAATATGGTTTTATTGTAGATGTCGCTGCTAGGATGAATATAGATAATCCAATAGAATACTGCGATAAATTTATAGACATACCTTTTGAGCGTTCGCCATACTCTAAAGGGAATATTTCTGCTTATAAAGCATTAAAAGCTGTTATATATAATGGCCAATATAATATTATACATTGCCATACGCCAATGGCTGCGGCATTAACTCGATTGGCGACCATTAGCTTGCGGAAACAAGGTCTAAAAGTCATATATACAGCGCATGGATTCCATTTTTTCAAGGGTGCGCCACTCATTAATTGGTTAATTTACTATCCAGTGGAACAATATTTATCTCGTTATACAGATATACTGATCACAATCAACAGCGAAGATTTTGAACTTGCTAAACGTCATCATTTTAAACGTAAGAATATTTTCCTTGTTCCTGGGATTGGCGTCAACACTAAATCAGTAATTGACAGCAATGACGAAACAAAGAGAAAACTGCGTAAAAGCTATGGATATAGTGATAATGATTTTATCCTTTTTTATGCAGCTGAATTTATAAAGCGAAAGAATCACAGGTTAATAATCGAACAGCTCCCCGCCCTCCGTAAAAAAATTCCCAATATTAAAATACTTTTAGCTGGACGAGGCGAACTTCTTGTTGAGATAAAAAAACTTGCAGAACATCTCGGAGTTAGTAGGTACGTTGATTTTTTAGGTTTCCGTCGAGATATTCCAGAATTAGTAGCGATGTCAGATGTTGGGGTTTCATCCAGTCTACAAGAGGGCTTAGGAATAACAGTAGCAGAAGATATGTTTGCAGGTCTTCCTGTCGTGGTAAGCTATGATCGTGGACACAAAGAAATGGTTATCGATGGTTTCAATGGTTATTTTTTTGACATCAGCAAACCAGAACAATTCACTGATAAAATCTATGAATTGTATCGATATCCTGAAAAACGGATTCTAATGGGCCTAAATGCAAAAAAATCAATACAGAAATTCTCTATAGAGAATGCTTTAGCAGCTCATATTTCAATATACAAATCTGTAATTGAAAAGGATGAAACCATATCGTGATTTTTTTAAAAGGGTCTTTGACATTGCTGTAAGCGGAAGCGCATTAATTATTCTTGCTCTTCCTTTAGGAATAGTAACATTATGGCTATTCATTGCCAATAAAGGAGCAGGGGCCTTTTTCTTTCAAGAGCGACCCGGTAAAAATGGTAAGATTTTCAAAATATGCAAATTTAAGACAATGACAGACGAAAAGGACGCTGCCGGAAATTTATTGCCAGACGCCAATCGAATTACTAAACTCGGCCGATTCATTCGTTCAACTTCTATTGACGAATTGCCACAGTTGTGGAACGTTTTCAAAGGAGAAATGTCATTTATCGGACCACGCCCATTATTAGTAAAATATCTACCATTCTACACTGCGCGAGAAAGCAAACGGCATTCTGTATTACCCGGGATAACAGGATGGGCGCAGATTAATGGTCGAAGTCATTTAGATTGGGATGAAAAATTGGAATTAGATGTTTGGTATGTCGAAAATATAAGTTTCAAATTAGACTTCAAGATAGCGCTTCGGACAATTATCAATGTTTGGAAAGGTTCTGATATTGAATTGTTACCAGAAAGTCATGATTTAGACGTTATTAGAGGTGCAATAAACCGTCAAAATAAATAATAAATGATCAATATTCTATTCACATGTGCAGGTCGACGCACATACCTGCTAAAATATTTCAAAGAACAACTCGGAAACGACGGTCTGATTGTGGGCGCCGATATGCATCTTACCGCTCCAGCTCTAAGTGTTGCCGATATCAGGCAACAAGTTCCGTCTATTTATGATCGGACATATATCGACTCAATTTTAAACATATGCCGCCTTCAAAACATCAAAGCTTTAATCAGTCTTAACGATCTAGAACTCCCTATTCTGGCCCAAAATCGTCAACGGTTTGATGAGATCGGTGTCAAGGTAATAGTTTCCTCTCCTGAAGTGATTGAGATTTGTTTCGACAAATACCGCACAGCTAAATATCTTGAAAGCATCGGCATATCAACCCCCGCAACCTATATAAATTATGCCGAAGCCATCAAGGCACTCGAAATTCATTCACTCCATTTTCCTCTGGTACTAAAGCCCAGATGGGGCTCTGGTTCTATAGATATTGAATTTGTCAACAATCATGACGAGCTAACCGATGTCTATGCAATGCTTCTCAATAAAATCAAAAAAAGCATTTTAGCAACTGCATCTATTGGAGATGAATATATTTTGATACAACAAAAAATTGAAGGGCAAGAGTATGGAATGGATGTGATGAACGACCTTAAGGGAAATTATCGCGCGGTTTCTGTAAAGAAAAAACTTGCCATGAGAGCTGGAGAAACAGATAAAGCTAAAACCGTTGACAATGCCGAAATAAGAGCTATCGGTCGTATATTAGGCGAAAGTCTGGGGCATATCGGAAATCTAGATGTCGATATATTTGAAAAAGACGGCAAATACTACGTACTCGAACTCAACCCACGCTTTGGTGGGGGCTTTCCATTTAGTTATGAGGCAGGTGCTAATTATCCTAAAGCCATAATAGAATGGCTAAAAGGAAATGAAATAGACGATATCATTCTTAGGCCTAGATTTGGCGAAACATATGCAAAATGTGATTATCTTGTAAAAGTAAATTAATATCACCTGAATAGATGAATAACGAACGGATACTTCTTTGTCTGGCACACATGTCTGGCAAAGAACAGCATTTTATAAAGGAAGCTTTCGACCAGAACTGGGTCGTCCCTCTGGGGCCGAATGTCGACGGTTTTGAAAAGGATCTCGAAGCGTTTGTCAATCGACGTGAGAATGCGGAGCTGTTGCACAAGAAGGTAGTTGCGTTGTCTGCCGGAACAGCTGCGGTGCATCTGGCACTGATTGGATGCGGAGTCGGCCAGGGAGACGAGGTTCTTGTGCAATCGTTTACGTTCTGCGCCTCAAGTCATCCGGTAACATATCTCGGTGCGACTCCGATTTTCATCGATTCTGAGAAAGGCACCTGGAATATGGATCCTGAACTACTCGAAGAAGCAATCAAAGACCGCATTGCCAAGACCGGAAAGAAACCAAAGGCTATCATTCCCGTTGCTCTGTACGGTATGCCCTATAAAATCGACCGAATTATGGAGATAGCCGATTCCTACGGTATTCCGGTTATTGAAGACGCTGCTGAAGGATTCGGATCCAGATTCAACGGTCAGGTACTCGGTACTTTCGGACGTTACGGAGTGCTGTCGTTCAACGGCAACAAAATGATAACCACATCAGGTGGCGGCGCACTTATTTGTCCGGATAAAGAAGAGGCTCGGGAAATACTGTGGTATGCAACACAGGCCCGCGAATCATATCCCTACTATCAGCATGAAGCCATCGGATTCAACTACCGTATGTCGAACATCTGCGCGGGTATTGGACGTGGCCAGATGACAATAGCAGACGAACACATTGCCCACCACCGTCATGTCCAAGCGCTTTATGAAGAACTTCTCGACGATGTAGAGGGCATTACCATGCACGTAAATCCCGAAGCAGGCTTCGACTCAAATTACTGGCTTTGCACGGCAACCATCGATCGGGATGTGAGAATAAAAGGTCAGGAAAAAGCCTACCGGCAGTTAGTCAGCGGAGCCGTAGGAGGTGCAGCGGGAGTTACCCACGCTGCCTCGACAGCTATGACCGACTGCCAGCCTAATGACAATGTCGAGGCCCTCCGTATGGCTCTTGATGCAGCCAATATCGAATCCCGTCCTCTCTGGAAGCCGATGCACAAACAGCCTGTATACCGAAATAATCCATCCTATATCAACGGTATTTCAGAATCTCTGTTCAAAACCGGAATATGTCTTCCTTCCGGTCCATGGGTAACAGACGAACACATACGCTATATCGTAAAAACCATTAAAGACAGCATCGCAGAATAGTGTTATAAAAACAATAAGGGCGCCTGCAATCACAAAAAATCTCGCGAATAACATCGCGAGATTTTTTATTAATGAATATTACTGTTCGCTAAACTTCAGCCGTGGCCGCTTTCGAAGTTTTTCGTCAAAATAGTTGCACGGGTCAAAAATTGTGTTTACCTTTGCGGCGTCAAAAGCCTATGGTACCATGGCCGAGTGGTTAGGCAACGGTCTGCAAAACCGTCTACAGCAGTTCGATTCTGCTTGGTACCTCAAATTTCCCCTAACATTTTCATAGCATTTATTACGATGGCCATGGTCGCGAGACCGGGGCCTTCGCTTTTTTTGCGCCCGCACTACTTTTGGGCTTTTCACGCAGAAGTTGTAATTTTGCATCCACTATGAACAGCGATAGAAATCAAAACGTCGACGAGTGGGATCGCGACCACTTATGGCACCCCTACACGTCGACCATCGACCCGCTTCCGACCTATAAGGTTGTCAGCGCCGAAGGGGTCAGGTTGCGTCTGGCCGACGGCACGGAGCTTATCGACGGAATGTCGTCGTGGTGGGCCGTCATCCACGGCTACAACAATCCCGACCTCAACGCCGCCGCTAAAGCCCAGATCGACAGGATGAGCCACGTCATGTTCGGCGGTCTCACCCACGAACCGGCCATAGAGCTCGGCAAGATGCTGCTTGAGATGGCGCCTCCGTCGATGAACAACATATTCTATGCCGACTCAGGCAGTGTGGCCACCGAAGTAGCCATGAAGATGGCTGTGCAGGCCGCCGTAGAACGCTCGGGAGGCAACCACGCCAAAAGCAACTTCGTCACTATCCGCTCCGGCTATCACGGCGACACCTGGAACGCCATGAGCGTCTGCGACCCAGTCACGGGAATGCACGGAGCTTTCGGCCCTGCTCTTCCCGTCCGATTCTTCGCCGATCAGCCGCGCTCGCACTTCGGAGGCGAATGGAACAGCGCCGACACCGTCTCTCTCGAAAAAATCATACGGGAGCACCACAACGAACTCGCCGGAATGATTCTCGAACCTATCGTTCAGGGCGCCGGAGGAATGTGGTTTTACCATCCGCAGTATCTCCGTGAGACCCGACGTCTCTGCGACGAATACGGTCTTTATCTCATATTCGACGAGGTGGCCACTGGATTCTGGCGCACAGGCCGCGCATTCGCATGGGAACACGCCGGAGTCGAGCCCGACATAATGACCATAGGAAAAGGGCTCACGGGAGGCTACCTGACCTCATCGGCCGTGCTGACGACACGCGACGTCGCCGACACCATATCGCGTGGCGAAGCCGGAGTCATGATGCACGGCCCCACGTTCATGGCCAATCCACTCGCATGCGCCATCGCCATAGCGAGCCTCAGGCGACTCAAGGCTCAGGATATGCCGGCCGTCATAGGCCATCTCGAGGCAATGATGAAGAAATTGCTCGAACCGGCCCGGGAGTTCTCCAATGTGGCCGACGTGCGCGTTCTCGGCGCCATCGGTGTTGTCGAAATGAAAGAGCCTGTCGACGTCGGCTCGTTCCAGCGCGAATGTGTCAGCCGCGGAATCTGGGTGCGTCCCTTCGGCAGGAACGTCTACATAATGCCTCCATATATCATCGGCGACGACGACCTGACAGTCCTCGCCACCTCGATGCTCGACATTATCAGGCCATGAATCTTCAGGCAACTCTCTGTCAGCTCGAACGCGACGGCAACCTGAGGCGAATTCCCGCCGAGTCGCCGACGGGAATAGTCGACCTCTCGACCAACGACTATCTCGCCATCGGCGCTGACCGCGACATGCAGCGCCGGTTTCTCGAATCGGCAACGGAGTCACTGACATCGTCGGCCTCACGGCTTCTGGCTTCCGACCAACGTTCCTACACCCGACTCGAAAGCCTGCTGAAAGAGCTGTCGGGCGGACGCGAGGCACTGTTGTTCAACAGCGGTTACCACGCCAACACAGGCATCGTTGCCGCCATCTCCGACAGCCGGACACTCATCGTGGCCGACAAGCTTGTCCATGCCAGCATAATAGACGGCATTCGCCTTGGGGGCGCCAACTTCGAGCGGTTCCGCCACAATAGTCTCCCCCATCTCGAGAAGATCCTCGCCGCGAAAGCCGCCGGCTACGAGACCGTAGTGGTCATCGTCGAGAGCATCTACAGCATGGACGGCGACAAGGCCGACCTCGAAAGCCTCGTCACGCTCAAACGCCGCTACCCCAACCTGCTCCTATATGTTGATGAAGCTCATGCCGTCGGCGTCTGCGGCCCGAATGCCCTCGGACTCGCCGACAGCTGCGGACTCATCGGCGATATCGATCTCATCGTCGGCACCTGCGGAAAAGCCCTCGCTTCATCGGGCGCCTTCGTGCTTTGCGACCCGACAATGAAGAGCTTCCTCATCAACCGTGCCCGAAGCCTGATCTTCTCGACGGCCCTTCCGCCGATCTGCGCCGAATGGACAGCCTGCGTCATGGAGCATCTCGCGTCTGACCACACCCGCGCCCACGCCCTTGGCGAGCGCGTTGCGCTCATGGACGAGCTTTTGGGCCGCTCAGGCGGCAGCCATATCGTGCCGATTCCCGTCGGTGACCCGCGCCGCGCCGTAGAGCTGTCACAGAAACTTCTCGAAAGCGGATTCAGAGTGCTTCCCATCCGCGTGCCCACAGTTCCGCCCGGAACCGACCGCCTGCGCCTCAGCCTGACTCCCGAAGTCACTCCCGACGACCTGCGGCGTTTCGTCATCACCCTAAAGAATCTGACCGCATGAAACAGACCATTACTCAACGAGGCTATGACCGCCTGCTCATCGTGTTTGCAGGCTGGGGCTGTGATGCTGCCGCTGTGGACGAAATATCGGCCGAGGGCTACGACACACTCGTCGTCAGCGATTACCGCTCGCAGGAGTTCGACGACAGCCGCCTCGCGCCTTACAGCGAGATTGCCGTCATCGCATGGTCGTTCGGCGTCATCGCTGCGGCCCGATTCCTTGCCGAACGCCCTGCATTGCCGCTGACGCTCGCTGCCGCCGTCAATGGCACACTCCATCCTGTCGACGACACGCTCGGCATTCCCCGCGCCATCTTCGACGGCACCCTCGACGCCCTCGACGAACGCAACCTCATGAAATTCTATCGACGCACAGGTTTTGGCGCCGAGTCGGCCGCCATTGCCGCCCGAATGGACATCGACGCACTACGCGACGAGCTCCGCGCCATCGACGGCCTGACAGGGCCGCTATTTGAAGCCTGGGATATTGCCTTCGTCAGCACTGACGACCGCATTATACCGACCGAAAATCAACGACGGGCATGGGAAATGACCTCTACACCCGTGGTCACGCTCGACACTCCGCATCTGCCGCCATTACAGGCCATCGCAAAAGATCTGCTCGTCGACAAGCGCCTTGTCAGGCAACGCTTCGGCTGTTCCGCCACGACATACAACGACAACGCCTCCGTTCAGCGGACTATCGCAGAACATCTCTGCAAAAAATTACCCGACAGACCCCTCGGCGACATCCTTGAAGTCGGAAGCGGCTCGGGACTGCTCACCCGCGAGCTTCTCAAGCGCCGGCCGTCTTCATTCCTGGCCATCGACCTCAACGCAGCCGAAATCGACGGACAGCCGGTCGATGCCGCCGATGCCGAAGTGTTCATGACCCGACAGGCCCCTGAGCGGTTCGACACTATAGTATCAGCTTCGACCATGCAATGGTTCAACTCGCCACGGCGTTTCGCAGAGCGCGTCCGGCGCGCCTTGCGTCCCGGCGGGACAGCCATTCTGTCGACCTTCGGGCCCGACAACTTCGCCGAGCTCAAAGGATTGGCGCCCCGGCGCCGTTATCTATCGGCCGACAGGTGGCGCTCCATATTGCCCGATGCCGTAACCGAAGAGGAACACATCGAACTCCTTTTCGAAACTCCCGCCGACGTTCTCCGCCATATAAAACTCACCGGCGTCAATGCCATACGTCAGGGAAGCCACGCCGAAGCACTCAGACTGCTTCGCAACTACCCCCGCCGTTCCGACGGGCGCTGCTCTCTGACCTATCACCCGATTTTCATCATTCTGCAAAAATGAGCAAAATATTCATCTCCGGCATCGACACCGACGCCGGTAAAAGCTACTGCACAGCCTGGTACGCCAACCGGCTGACTGCCGAAGGGCAGACCGTCATAACACAGAAATTCATACAGACCGGCAATGTCGGCCGCAGCGAAGACATCGAGCTTCACCGCGCGCTGACCGTCGGGCATCTTCTCGACGAAGACCGCGAAGGGCTGACAGCCCCCGTTATTTTCAGCTATCCGGCCTCGGCACAGCTCGCCGCCCGTATCGACGGGCGAGAAATAGACCTCGGCGTCATCGACCGCGCGTCCGACGAGCTCCAGCGTCGATTCGACACAGTCCTCATCGAAGGCGCCGGCGGACTCATGGTTCCTATAACCGACGACTTCTTCGCCATAGACTATGTGGCATCACGACGTCTGCCGCTGATCCTCGTAGTAAACGCCAAGCTCGGCTCGATAAACCACACCATCCTGTCGCTTGAAGCCATCAAGGCCCGCGGAATCCAACTCGCCGGAGTTCTCTACAATACCCACTTCGACAACGACGCTTACATCGCCGCCGACACCCACGGCTTCATCGCCCGATACCTGAGCCGCCATTTCCCCGACGCCTTCTATCTCGACGTGCCCTCGATGAAGTCGTCCGAATGTGATTTTCGTTAATTACTTGGGACATTTGGCTATTATTGCCTACCTTTGTGCCATGAATTCTGAACAGGCCAAGCCCTACAACATATCCATAGCCAAAGAAACTATCCACGACTTCGACACCGTCACTTTCGACGGCACTATCTCCGTGATCGATACCGTCGAGGCCGCCGACAAAGCCATAGCCGAGCTTGAACGGGAGACAATCGTCGGGTTCGACACCGAAACAAAGCCCACTTTCCGCAAAGGGCCCGGTAATCCCGTGGCCCTCATGCAGATATCCACCGACACCCACGGCTACCTTTTCCGCCTCAACAAAATCGGATTTCCCGAATCGCTGCGCCGGTTCATCGAGAACAGCAATGTCAGGAAAATCGGTCTTTCGCTTAAAGACGACTTCTTCGTCATGCACCGTAACGGCCAGTTCGAACCGGCCGGATTCCTCGACCTGCAGAAATATGTCGGCAGGTTTAAGATTGCCGACTGTTCGCTCCAGCGCATCTACGCCATCCTTTTCAACCGCCGTATCTCGAAAGGCCAGCGCCTCAGCAACTGGGAAGCTTCGAAACTGACTTCCGCCCAGCAGGCCTACGCCGTAATCGATGCCTGGGCGTGTCTGAAAATCTACAACTACCTCGAAGAGGGACGTTTCAACCCCGAAACCTCCCCCTATAAAGTCTATCCCGAAGAACTGCCCGCCTGATGAAGCGCTACAATGTCATTCCGGCCATTCTTGCCGCATATCTGCTTGTGATGTGCTATATAGGCCGCGCTGAATTCTTCGCCGGGAACTACATCTATTACTTCGGCATAATCGGTGCAACCCTCGTCTGCATTATCGCCCTGCGATTCTTCCTCAAACGCCGCGACAAACTGCGCCGCGAACGCGAAGACGACCTCCGCAACAACAAATAAATTCTCTTGTTACAAGGCAATGAAAAAGCCGGCGCTGAGCGTCGGCTTTTTCGTTGATGATAAATGAAGTGAGAGTTATCTGACAACTTTCAGAGATGCACTGTCGTTTGCCACAATGTAGATTCCGGCGGGAAGGTCGGCGAGGCTGACAGCGTCGCGGCCCTGACGGAGCAGCGAGCCGGCGGCATTATAGACGCTCAACAGGCTTCCCTCGCAGCAGGCAACATGGTTGACGTAGCTGATAACGGCAGTCTTGTCACCATTGATTTCGGTTATCGAGTTCTCGTTCCTGACAACGGTCAGCTGAGCCTCGGCCTGCTTGCCATTAAGACCGAAAGTAATCTTCGTCGAACCCTCGGCGAGACCTTTGACAACGATATTGATTGCTTTTCCGTCGAACTCCATATCGCCGGCTTCGGCCACTGTCTCGTCAGCGATTTCGAAAGCGAAACCTTCGAGAAGTTCATCTGTCAGCTCAATTCCGTGGAGGCTGAGCGAGAACGTGATTTCGCCGCCAGCCTCGACCGTGGCAACAGCGGGTGTCACTGTCAGCAGTCCACCCTCGAAATAGAGCTCGGGATGATTGGCGTCGCCGGTCTGATTCCACGGGTTATCGGCGTCGTTGCCGTATTTCCAGCCCATGGCTGTGAAAAAGTCGACAGAGGTGTCTTCTGAAGCCACCGATTTACCTTCTGTAGATGTCAGGGCATCGTCGATTTTGTCTGACACGCGGTTCAGCGAAGCGACAGCATAGTTGCCTTCGAGGCCTGCATCGGGTTCCCGGGGATCGCCGTAAACGGGATTATACTCACTGTCGTAGGCAATAACATCAGGTTCGGCATTTGCAACCGAAGCGCCGACGATGCGGTGCATGGTGTCATTCTGTCCGGGATATTGCTCGCTCGCCGAAGTCTGGCCGGTATAGCTCAGTGAGGTGAGATCAACATAGCAGTTCTTAACAGCGGGGCCTGCCGGTTCAGTCTGTTCGTTGTCGGGATTGAGAGCCGAATAATCGGGAGCGAGATTTCCTACAATACCGCCTGCTTTCGGGCCACCGCCCCAACGGGGATTTTCCGTTGCCTCAATCGAGCCTTCGACATGGCAGTTCGCGATAAGAGCGCGGCCCGAATCGCCGGCTATACCGCCGATAGTATTCTTCGCCTTGATTGCTGCGTCGACATGACAGTCAGAGACTCCGGCAGCATTGGCATTCTGAGTCGCAACAATTCCGCCTACCTCCGAGCCTCCATTGATAGAGCCACTTACAGCACAGGCTTTTATCGCCGACGAGGTGACAAGGTTCAATGCGATACCGCCGACTGAATTCTCAAGCGCATCGATAGTACCGTTGAACGAACACTCCGAAACCGTCGAATAGAGCGACACGCGGCCGACAAGACCTGCTACATCGCAATTATCAGAGGTCACCTTGGCATCATAGACGTGGACATTGCTTATGGTGGCGCCGGAAAGGACAGAAGCAAGAATCGCCTGATCCTCGGCTGACGCTTCAAGAGTCGGATTGACAAAATTCAGATTGCGCACAACTCCGGCCTCGTAATCGGCATCAGAAGGTTTCATGACAGTAGGAATGAGAGCGCGGTCAAGGTCGAGATTGCTTATTGTGTAGCCTTTTCCGTCAAGAACTCCCGTGAACTCATATTTGGAAGTTTTGAGAGTATGGCCCGAAGCATCAATATCACATCCGAGAACATAATAAGCATCGGGACTCGCACTGATATGCTGCAGACCGCCAACTGTGGTAATCACATAAGGACGTCCGCGCGAACCGCTTCCCTGCTCATAACCGACCAGCGGAAGCTGATGAGCCGCAAACGTGTAGCTGTAATCCTTGACATAACTTACAACCAGACGCGGATCATCACCGTCGAGATTCACAAAAGCGATATTGGCGATAGAACCCATTTCCTCGTCGGGGCCGAGCTGGAGAAGAGGATCTGCCTCGGGATCAGAGCTGACAACGAGCAGCTCTTCATGGTTGCCTTTTCCGTCATCATTTTTGCGCTTGACCAACGCCATATATTCACGATTGTCATCAAGATTGAAAATATATGGATCGAAGCCGTCGTAATAGCTATAAATCTGGGCGAGGTCGACATTCTTTCCTACGTTGATATAATCTATATGGTCGAGCTGACCGTCGCGGGTAATATAAGCCATCGCAGTGTAGACGTCGCCGTTGTCCTGAGAAGCCCCGCGGGTCTGGGCCGCTGCGAAAACATAACCGTCGGCCGAAGGAATTCGCTCGGTATCGACTGTCAGGTAAACATTTTCGGATATCATATAGGGAAGCGACACCTCGGTCTCGCCCGTCACGAGGCTAACGAAATTGAACTTATATGAGTTGCCGTCCGCGACAATAAAGAGCACCTGCGGGTCGAAGCCCTTTATGTCCTGCATGAAATATCCGCCAGTAACATTCTCGGCTATCGTGATTTTCTTTTCTCCGGCAGCAGTCTGAGACTTTCCAGCAGTCGAATAGACATAATAATCATAGGTATAGCTGTCGTTGCCCGACGTATAATGCTGGCGGGTAATAATCAGCGAAGGAAGACCGTCGGCCGAATAGCGTCCGAACGACAGATCATTATCGTAGCTGAAATCGCCGAGATAGAGGAACGACAGATCATCGATAGTAGCCGTCGAGGGAATAGTCGTTGTCGAATAGAGTTTGGCAACCGCATCCCATGACGACTCGAGAGTATAGAGATCCACCATAAGCTCATTGTCGGGTGTGGGATTGTCGTTGTTAAAGTCGAAAGGATCTTCATACCAGCAATACTTCATGCGGTTGACCGCGAACCAGGGTTTGCCGTCGGATACGGTCGAGATAAAAGGCATTGCGTTTTCTCCGGCTACGGTTATCTGCGGCACGCGGACTGTCAGCGCCGGATCTCCCATTCCCGAATAGCCTGCCGATTTATAGGTATTGAACACCAGATCGACAACGTTGACAATGCCGTTGACCTCGGGAGTCGTGGTTTCTTCCTCGGTCATGAAGGTAATCCAGAATTTCTCGCTCCAGGCGTCGGTAGCGCTGTTGACAGCCGATGTGACATAACCCTGGAAGGTTGCCAGCGGCGTGTTGTTTCCTATGGAATAAACTACGGTGCGATAATGGTTTACAAACTTCGACGTATTGAAAGCGAGACCTACCATAATCTCATATTTGTCGTCGTAGTTAAAGAATTTTTTAGTGACAGTCGGTGTGATCTGAAGTTGCGCGAGCTTGGTCTCGCCTTCAGCCATTGTCACGGCGTCTTCAACAGTGCCGACAATATCGAGTTTCGTATCGTAGACCGTCAGTTTGAACCCCTTGATAATAACTTCGGAATACGCTTCATGTTTGACGTTCTCCTTGTCATAAGCGACAGTATAATACCAGACTTCTCCGTTCGGCATATCGAGATAACCGAGATCGTCAGACGCGGGCAGTTTCTTAAGCGCCATAGTTGCAGGCGAGAGGGTCTCCACACGGGCAACATCGGCACTCGACCGGCTTACCTCAGACGGCCGTTGCGGATTGCCGGCAAAGTCCGTCACAGCCTTCGGTTCGGGCATATAACGGAATAGCGGAGCCTCGGAACGCGGAGCGGCAACCGACGAAAGAGCAGATGCCACTGCCAAGGCTGTTAAAAAAGAATGCTTCATTTAGTTGATGTTTATTAAAGGTTTTGCAAAGAATTGTTATGTGACGACCGGAAATCTGTGCAAAGAAACTCTATTTCAACTTAACTGCCAAATTTTTAGGCATTTTAAACAATTGAATATAAATGACTGCGACAGGTGTCGAAAAGATTTTGTAACTTTGCATCGGTTTTAAAAACACTATCGTATAATGAGAAAGAAAATTGTTGCCGGCAACTGGAAAATGAATACCACCCTTCAGGAGGGCCTCCAGCTTGCCGAAGATGTCAATGTGGCTGTCAGCAACTACGACGCCAAATGTGACGTGATCATCTGTGTTCCTTTCACCCATCTCGCTCCCGTCAACGGCATAATCGACTCGAATAAGCTTGGCCTCGGCGCCGAGAACTGCGCCGATCACGCCAAAGGCGCCTATACCGGTGAAGTCAGCGCTGCCATGGTCGCTTCGACCGGAGCCAAATATGTAATTCTCGGCCACAGCGAACGCCGTCAGTACTATGGCGAGACCTCCGAGACTCTTCGCGAGAAAGTTGCTCTTGCGCTTGCCAACGGCCTGACTCCGATCTTCTGCATCGGTGAAGTTCTTGAAGAGCGTGAAAACGGTACTTTCAACGAAGTTGTGGCAAAACAGGTTGAAGAAGGTCTTTTCAACCTCTCGGCCGAAGATTTCGGTAAGATAATCCTTGCTTACGAACCCGTATGGGCCATCGGCACAGGCAAGACTGCCACCGACGAACAGGCTCAGGACATGCACGCCCACATCCGCAGCGTAATCGCCGGCAAATACGGCAAGGAAGTTGCCGAGAACACCTCGATTCTCTACGGCGGAAGCTGCAAACCCGGCAACGCCAAGGGTCTCTTCAGCCAGCCCGACATCGACGGCGGCCTTATCGGCGGTGCCTCGCTCGACGCAGCCTCTTTCATGGGCATTGTTGAAGCCTGGGGCTGATATCTTTCTTAAACCGATTATCACAACGGCGGACTGCCTCGGCGCAGTCCGCCGTTGCCTTGTTTATGCCGTCAGTCGGAAATTTTCTGTAAATTTGCATTATGCTTCTCAATATAATTCTTCTGACAGTCGCCATCGCAGCCATTATCGCAGCCGCTAAATTCTGGGGCGACAAACAGCGTCTGAAAGCTCTCCTTCCGCGCGAGCGCGAAGCAACCGACGACCATCTGCGCGTTGTAGCCGCCGAGGCTTTCGCCCGCAGCGGCCGAGAACTCAACGCCGGACAGGAGCGCCAGCTTCAGCAGCTTCTCGAACCGCTCCGCCGCGACATCGAGCAGTTCCGCCGACGCGTCGACGACTGCTATTCTGCCGAAGCCCGCGAACGTTTCGCACTGAAAGAACAGGTTTCGCGCCTCATCCGCGACAGCGCCGAGGTCGGCCGTCACGCCCGCGATCTCGCCGGCGCACTCCGCGGCAACAACCGTGTTCAGGGACTATGGGGCGAAATGTTGCTCAGCTCTATCCTGGAGGCCTCGGGGCTGCGCGAGGGGCATGAGTTCAAGACTCAGGTAGCCGTTGAAGGGAAGCGTCCCGACGTTATCGTCTACTTTCCCGGTGACCGCTGTCTGGTGGTCGACTCGAAGGTTTCGCTGACGAGTTATCTCGACCTCTGCAACGCGCCAGCCGACGCCGACATCGCAGCGCTCGAACGCGCTCACGCCGATTCGGTTTGGCGCCATGTCATGGAACTCGACCTCAAACGCTATCAGGCGCTTGTCGGAGAATCGACTCTCGACTTCGTAGTGATGTTCATCCCCAACGAACCGGCTTACATAGCCCTGATGCGCTCGCGTCCCGAAATATGGGAACGGGCAATGAAACGCGGTGTGCTCATAGCCTCGCCGACCCATCTGGTTACCGTTCTGCGCCTCGCTGCCGAGCTGTGGCGCCGTGAGGCTGCCGAACAGAACGCCAAAGCTATCGCTCAGGAAGCCGGCCGGATGCTCGACAAGTTCATAGATTTCTGCGCCGACATGACGAAAATGAAAAATCATCTCGAACGCGCCGCCAACGCCTGCGATTCGGCCATGAACCGCCTGCACGACGGTCGCGACAGCCTTGTGTCACGCGCCCGCCGTGTGCGCGACATGGGCGTCCCCGCCAAAGCCGACCTCCCCGAAAGCTCCGACGCTCCCCGAAACACCCACTTATGACCTGTGACAAAGCTATTGTATGTGTTGAATAAAAAAACTATCTTTGCGGAAATATCTATCACCATATTAAGCTCTATGAAACGGACTTTCCTGATCACTTTGCTGCTAAGCGTGCTAATCCCTGTCGCCGCTCAGATCTATGACCCGGTAAGCTGGCGCACAAGCCTCAAGATGGACGACGAGACCCATGGCACCGTCGTCATGATGGGCCGCATACAACAAGGCTGGCATGTCTATGGCATGAACATAAGCCCGAACCTCGGCCCGACGCCCCTTTCCGTCACATTCTCGACACTGAAAGGAGTGACGCTCAATGGATCGCTGACACCCGACAAGGCTCCCGCCGTTCACCACGACCCGGCTTTCAATGCTGATCTTCCCTGGTGGGAAAAAACGGTGAAACTCCGTCAGAAGTTCACCGTGACGGCCCGAGACTACACCATCGCCGGCACAATCCGCTACGGCGCCTGCAACGAAGAGACAAAAAAATGCACTCCGCCCGCGAAAGAGGCTTTCGAATTAAGCGGTACTGCGCCCTCAATGCCCGTTGAGAAAGTTCCCGAGCCCAAAGATGATAAAGGGAAAGAGAAAGATGAGGCAAAGGCCGAAGATACGCCCGAAGAAACGTCTGACAGCATCGCAGCCGATACTCTCGCAACCGACAGCGCCGCCCCGGCCGTTGCCGGAGATCCCGACACCTGGGCTCCCGTTAAATTCGACAAATCCGATAATTCCGACGATATGTCGACATCGTCGCTGTGGTATATCTTCGCCATGTGTTTCCTCGGCGGACTGCTCGCCCTGTTCACACCCTGCGTGTGGCCGATGATACCGCTGACAGTAAGCTTCTTCCTTAAGAAGAGCGCCAACCGCGCCAAGGCTGTCGGAGACGCACTGACCTACGGAGCTTCGATTGTTGTCATATATGTCGTTCTCGGAATGGCAATCTCGATCATCTTCGGAGCCGACACCCTGAACGCCATGGCCACAAGCGCCGTATGCAACATTATATTCTTCCTGCTGCTCGTTGTGTTCGCCATTTCGTTCTTCGGTGCTTTCGAGATAAAACTTCCAGACAAATGGGGAAATTCGATGGACTCCCACGCCGAGAAGACAACCGGCCTGCTGAGCATTTTCTTCATGGCTTTCACTCTGGCCCTTGTCTCATTCTCATGCACCGGCCCCATTATCGGGACTCTGCTTGTCGAGGCGGCCACAACAGGCGATAAATTCGGGCCTGCCATTGGTATGCTGGGCTTCTCGCTCGCGCTGGCCATACCGTTCGCCCTGTTCGCGCTCTTCCCCGGCTGGCTTCAGCGCTCGCCGCGTTCCGGAGGCTGGATGAACACCATAAAGGTCGTCCTCGGCTTCCTCGAACTGGCTCTGTCGCTGAAATTCCTTTCGGTAGCCGATCTCGCCTACGGCTGGCATATCCTCGACCGCGAGACATTCCTCGCCCTCTGGATCGTCATCTTCGGTCTGCTTGGCTTCTACCTGCTCGGCCGATTCAACTTCAGCCACTACGGTGATGCCGAGGGGTCGGTCGGAGTGACGCGCTTCATGCTCGCTCTCGTTTCGCTTTCATTCACAGTTTATCTGATTCCGGGCCTATGGGGCGCACCACTGAAGAGCGTCAGCGCTTTCGTTCCCCCGCTCTACACTCAGGATCTCAACCTCTACGCCCGTGAACTTCAGAAATATGACGACTACGACGCCGCCATCGAAGCCTCACGACGCGACGGCAAACCGATTTTCATTGACTTCTCGGGCTACGGATGTGTGAACTGCCGCAAAATGGAAGCTGCCGTTCTCGACCGCGACGAGGTTCACGCCATGTTAGGCGACAATTTCATAAACGCCACCCTCATGACCGACGACCGCACCCCCCTCAAAGAACCGATTGAAGTCAACGAAAACGGCAAGAAAATCATTCTTGAAACCGTCGGCGAGAAATGGAGCTACTTCCAGAGAGTCAAATTCAACACTAACGCCCAGCCTTATTACGTGGTAGTCGACGGAAACGGAAACCTTCTGTCGGGGCCGTTCGCATATGACGAAAATGCAGCCAAATTCGTAAGATTCCTCGAAGACGGCATTGAAAAATACAAAGCCGGAAAATGAAGAAACTGCTGAAAAGACTGACCGATTCCGATCGCAGTTTTGCCGCTGAGTGGCAAAAGATGCTGTCAGGTGAGCTATATGAGGCAGCCAACCCAAAATTCGGAGAACTTCTGGCGGCCACCCGCCGCCTTATAAAGCGGTTTAACGATCTCGACCCGGGCGATTCGGAAGAGATGGACTCCCTGCTGCGCTCTATGTTAGGCTCTGCAGGCCGAAATATCCACGTCAACCAGCCTTTTCGGTGCGACTACGGATGTAACATCAGCGTCGGCGACAACTTTTTCGCAAATTTCAGCCTGACAATACTCGACGAGGCCCGCGTCACTTTCGGCGATCGCGTTCTTATAGGCCCGAATGTCAGCATATACACTGCCTGCCATCCGCTTGACCCACGGGCCCGGGCCACATTCGACGAATGGGCCGAGCCTGTGACGGTCGGCAACGACGTATGGATCGGCGGCAATGCTGTCATTCTTCCGGGTGTCACCATAGGAGACGGCGCAGTCATAGGCGCAGGCTCGGTTGTGACACACGACGTAGCTCCCGGCGCTATTGTCGCCGGTAATCCGGCGAAACCTCTGAACAAACCTTAATTTTCAAATTTCTCCCTTACACAAGTATGAACGACATCACAGATCTATTTATCGACATATTATCTCAACATCGCAGCATCGACATCGCCGACGATGCGTTCAAGAAAATGCTTCCCGACGATCCCGAACTTCACGCGGCCTACCGCGAATGGTGCGCGTCTAACGGTTCGAGCGAGAAAAACGGCTTCATCGATTTCTGCGAAGAATATCTTGCCGAACAAGATTCAATATACGATTCTTTAAGTGACTACAATGACGAATAACCGCCGTCTGCCGGCCGAATGGGAAAGCTGCTTCACCTCAGTCATGATAGCGCGGCCTCACGCTGCCACCGACTGGGCCCCGATGCTCGATGAGGTGACGTCATGCTACGACAATCTTGTCGCGGCAATTGCCGAAGCCGGAATGGAGATAATCGAGACTGGCGACAACACTAACGACACCTGGACTCGCGACTATGGCCCCATAACTGTGGAAGACGGCCCTGATCTGCGCCTCTTCGACTTCACTTTCAACGGCTGGGGTATGAAATTCGCCGCCGACAAAGACAATCTCGTCAACAGCTGCCTTTTCGCCGAAACAGTGAACCGCCGCGGATTTGTGCTCGAAGGGGGCTCGATCGAAAGCGACGGCCGGGGCACGTTGATGACGACTTCGCGATGCCTGCTGTCGCCAAACCGTAACGCCCAGCTTGGCCGCGACGACATCGAAGAATATCTGAAGACCGAATTCGGACTGAAACAGGTTCTGTGGGTTGACCACGGCTTTCTCGAAGGAGACGATACCGACAGCCATATCGACACACTGGCACGCCTTGCGCCCCACGACACTATCTTATATTGCGGTGCCGGCAACGAGACGGGCGCCCAACACGATTCACTCGTGGCTATGGCCCGGCAGCTCCGCTCTTTCGAGACTCCCGACGGACGCCCCTTCAACCTCATTGAACTGCCTCTGCCCGACCCGATTTTCGATGATGAAGGTGAACGGCTCCCCGCAACATACGCCAACTATCTCGCCACTCCGAACGCAATACTGATGCCGACCTACGGCCAGCCGCGCAACGATCGCCTCGCGGCCGACACGCTGCGCATCGTATACGGCGACCGCCGCATAATCACTGTCGACTGCCACGCCCTCATTCGCCAACACGGATCTCTCCACTGCGCAACAATGCAGCTGCCGGAAGTCAAGTTAAAACCGCAGAAATGAAACGACCTCTAAGGATAGGAATAATTCAACAGAGCAACACGCCTGACCCTAACGAAAACCGCGGCCGTCTGCTCGAGAAAATAGCGGAACTCGCCTCGAAAGGTGTCCGCCTCATAGTTCTTCAGGAGCTCCACGACAGCCTCTACTTCTGCCAGACCGAAGACACCGGCAATTTCGACCTCGCCGTTCCCGGCGAACAGTCGGGAGCAGCACGGCTCTACAGCGAAGCAGCACGGCAATACGGAGTTGTCATCGTCACTTCGCTCTTCGAACGGCGCGCTGCCGGACTTTATCATAACACTGCCTACGTGTTCGATGCCGACGGATCGCTTGCCGGAAAATACCGCAAGATGCACATACCCGACGACCCCGCCTACTACGAGAAATTCTATTTCACGCCCGGCGACATCGGCTTCAGACCCATCGATACGGCCGTAGGGCGTCTCGGCGTGCTCGTCTGCTGGGATCAGTGGTATCCCGAAGCCGCACGCCTGATGGCTCTCGCCGGAGCCGATATGCTTATCTATCCCACCGCCATAGGATGGGAAAGCAGCGACACGCCTGACGAACAGGCCCGCCAGCTCGACGCCTGGATGACGGTTCAGCGCGGCCATGCCGTTGCTAACGGACTGCCGGTCATAACAGTGAACCGCGTGGGCCATGAACCTGATCCGTCGGGCGCAACAAACGGAATTCTCTTCTGGGGCAACAGCTTCGTAGCCGGGCCGCAGGGCGAGCTCATCTACCGCGCTTCCGCCGAAGCCGAAGCCACTGTCACAGTTGACATTGACATGGCCCGCACCGAGAACGTGCGCCGCTGGTGGCCCTTCCTGCGCGACCGCCGCATTGACGCCTACGGCGACCTGACGAAACGCTATATCGATCCGAAATGATTTCTGTACGTAATATTACCGTCGAGTTCAACGCAACGAAACTTCTCGACGACATCTCGTATACCATAAACCGCCGCGACCGAATTGCTCTCGTTGGCAAAAACGGAGCCGGGAAGTCAACGATGCTGAAGATCATCGCCGGGCTCCAGAACCCGACATCGGGAGCTGTAGCGGTTCCCAATGACACTACTATCGGCTACCTCCCCCAGCAGATGGAGGTCGCCGACTCGACGACGCTCGCCGACGAGGTTCGCAAGGCGTTCGGCCATATAGCCGACATGCACCGCCGCCTCGACGATATGAATGCCCGACTCTCCGAAAGAACCGACTACGAATCTGAGGCCTACGCCAAGCTGATCGACGAGGTCACGACTCTCTCGGAGCGCATAGCGATGGAAGAAAGCGAGAACCACGAGGCCGAAATGGAGCGCACTCTCACCGGTCTCGGATTCCTTCGCACCGACTTCGACCGCCCCACCGCGGAGTTCTCCGGCGGATGGCGAATGCGCATCGAACTCGCCAAGCTTCTGCTGCGCCACCCCGACGTGCTCCTTCTCGACGAGCCGACGAATCATCTCGACATCGAGTCGATCCAATGGCTCGAAAATTTCCTGATGACGAAAGCCCAGGCCGTTGTCCTTGTCAGTCACGACCGTGCTTTTATCGACAATGTCACCAACCGCACCATCGAGATTTCCCTCGGCCACATCTACGACTACGCTGTCAACTATTCGAAGTTCCTCGAACTGCGCAAAGAGCGCATAGAACAACAGCAACGCGCCTACGCCAACCAGCAGAAGATGATTCAGGACACTGAGGAATTCATCGAACGCTTCCGTTACAAGGCCACAAAAAGCGTTCAGGTTCAGAGCCGTATCAAGCAACTTGCCAAGATCGAGCGTATCGAGGTCGACGAAGTCGACACCTCCCATCTCAACCTCCGCTTCCCACCCGCTCCGCGCTCGGGCGATTATCCGCTCATTGTCGACAATGTCGGCAAAGCATTCGGTGACCATCAGGTATTCGACAACGCCACCTTCACGCTCAAACGAGGCGACAAAGTTGCCTTCGTCGGCAAGAACGGCGAGGGAAAGTCTACGCTGGTAAAGTGTATCATGGGGCAGCTCGAACACACTGGTGTGCTGAAAATAGGCCATAATGTCAAGATCGGCTATTTCGCCCAGAACCAGGCCCAGCTGCTCGACGGCGACCTGACGGTGTTCGACACGATAGACCGCGTTGCCGTCGGCGACATACGCCTGAAAATCCGCGACATTCTCGGCGCCTTCATGTTCGGCGGCGAAGCTTCCGACAAGAAAGTGAAGGTGCTGTCAGGGGGTGAGAAAACGCGCCTTGCAATGATACGCCTTCTTCTCGAGCCTGTCAACTTCCTTATTCTCGACGAACCGACGAACCATCTCGACATACCGACGAAAGAAATACTCAAACAGGCTGTCAAAGACTTCACCGGCACAGTGATAGTTGTCAGCCACGACCGTCAGTTCCTCGACGGACTCGTCGATAAGGTCTATGAGTTCGGCGGCGGCAAAGTTCGCGAATGTCTCGGAGGAATCTACGAGTTCCTTGAAAAGAAGAAGCTGTCGAGTCTCAATGCTCTCAACAGCTCCGCGCCCTCGCGCGTTGCCGAGCCGGAGAAGAAGTCTGTAGCCAGACCCGAGCCTCAACCTCAGGCACAGGAAGCTAAGATGCGCTCCTATGCCGAACAGCGCGAGCATGACAAGGCCGTGCGCCGCGCCCGCAAGAAGGTCGAAGAGGCTGAAGCTGAAGTGGCCTCATGCGAAGCAGCCGTTAAAGCCATCGAGGATGAGCTTGCTTCAGGCTCCCCCACTCCCGACGTCTACGACCGCCATGCCGCAGCAGTCAAAGCCCTCGAAAACGCCATGAGCGTATGGGAGCTCGCCTCGCTCGACCTCGACGCCCTCACAAATTAGGAATGAGGAATGCAAAAAATTCCTAATTTCTAATTGCTAATTCCTAATTGAGATTGAGGTAGCTTCGCAGCGTATCGACATAGTTCTCGAAAGCCCGGCGCCCTTTGTCGGTAACACGGCACACGGTGCGCGGTTTACGCCCTGCGAAACCTTTCTCAACGGTTATATATTCCGCGCGCGCAAGCTTGTCGAGCTGAACGCTGAGGTTGCCTGCTGTCGACTCTGTCTTTTCGCGCAGATAGACGAAATCGGCTTCTTCGACGCTCATCAGTATCGACATCACGGCAAGCCTGAGCTGAGAATGAAGCAACGGATCTAACTCTTTCATTTCTCGGACTTTGCTTTATGATTCAGGATATGGCCCGGCACAATCATCATGGCGGCGAAAGCGGCTATGAACAGCGGCAGATACCAATTGGCGCCAAGCGGAACGCGGCCGACAATGCAGCAGATCGTAATGATTCCGACAGTGAAGCCGATACCCCCACCGGCTACAAGCGACTTTTCACTGATAACAATTCCCTGCGCTATTTCGGCAAACGGCACAATAACAAGAGCGAGAACGAACATAGCCGGCCAACTGTCGACTGCGAAGAACATCATCAGTGCGAGGCAGCAGAATGTCATACCAATCCCTGACCACCCCACTACCGACCAGATGCGCGACGTGATGTTGTCGGAATAGCTCTTGACGCCTTTCTCCCTGAACTCTTTTCGGGCCATTATCGGAGTGGCCGTGCCGCCGACAATCCAAATCAGAAACCAGAGGTAGTTCCACACCGGATTATGGGTCAGAGCAAGCATCACCCACACCAGGGCAGACACACAGACAGTGAGATAGCCCCACATAAGCATAATGTTGCCGTCGCCGATATAGCGCTCTTTCGTGCGGTTTATCATCTCGGTTATGAGCGCGAGGCTCTCTTTTTCGGTCATTGTTTCAGTTTTCATCTTGTTCAAGTTTTTAATTTAGTTTATATCATAAACCATATCTCTCTAAAAAAAAGCGGCACTCGCGATTACCGCTCTTCCATGCTGCAAATGTAAACAGGTTTATTTCATAAACCAAATTAATAACATTCCTTAACATTGCGTCTTAATCAAGAAAACTGCAATCACTGAACCGAGGCCATTTCGTCGATCCGTCCCATGAACCCTTCGACAACTTCCTTAATCTGCCCGGCGTCGAATTTCTCCATACCCTTTTTAAAGACTGCCTTCTGCTCATTTTCCACAGGCACAAATTCCGGCAACAGGCCAACAATCCGACTGAAATTACTCTCATCACCAACCGGCTTCATCTCAAGCACGCATTCATTGCCAATAGCTGCCCACCTCACGTCGATCTTGAGTCCGAACTTTTCATTTTCAAATACTACAAAATTGGTAACATAATCATTGCCGTAATACCAAACAGCCCAGTCCGAACCGGATAATTGCAGTTTTTTGTCACAGCGGTTTTCATGATTAACACCGAATTCCTTCATTATATATATGTTTCTGCGAGAAAGAAAACTGCTGTGATATGTAGTTTTTCCTTTCACGCAGATCTGCCAATCGTCAGCACCATAAATCATATCACTACATTCTGATCCCGATGTTAACGATAGCAGATAGCCGTCAGCTGCAAACTCCGAAAAGTCTTTTTCAAGGTCAATATTTTCTTTAATATAATCTGTTAGAATAGATTCGATTCCGAAATAACTGTTATCTGTTCGGCGGTGGACAATATAATCTAAGAATTGACGGATACCGTCGCTGTCTCTGTCAAGCAGAGAATGCCAGTCACTCCATTTCCATCCGAATGTCTTATAGTATCCTCTTGTCAATGGCTCATAATTCCTAATGCACACAATAAGGCATCTGCGTAGCAGCTCAATGATCGGTTCATGTTCAATTTTTCCGGCAAAAATGACGTCGATAACTCGCATGTAATCCTTGTAGAGTTCTATAACAAATTTTCCGTCGACGATTGCCCATTTGATCGATGGCATAATCTCACCTGCCCACATCTCACCGCCATGCATTTTCTGCACCTTCCAAAACAGCTCTTCGACCTCTTCGCGGTCAGACGCATCTCTGAGAATTTCGAGCTTACGGACCTCTTCGTCTCTTAATATCTGGCTGGAGATATCATGATTATCTCCGTTTAAAAGCGACAAAATATCTCCCGAGGCATCAAGTCTATCAACGATCTCCAAAGCGTCAGTTACCAAAGAATTAACTGCTTTAGAGACATTTTCAATACGGATGAGATTGCTGAAGAACTCGAAGATACGACGTGCATTCCTACGCATTCCTGCGTCGACCTTAAGTTCATCAAGATGTCGGTGAACAAACTTGATTACCGGCAATAACACGAAACAATCATTCTGCCCGATAGCTCTTCGCTTATTGACATCATTGTTAACCTTAGGCGAAAGGAATGTTTTATCAACAGCGAACTCCGAGAAGACCCATTCGACCGCTTCTCGGTATTTTTCAGTTTCCGTAACCGATATATCATTATATGGAAAATCGCAATTTCCTTTGCCTTGCAGAATATCCCCGACATCCACCCCCCTGTTGCTCATGTAGACAATCGTTATCCAACGCAGAAATTCGGCGAAGCCGGCATCGGCAGTGTCATTGCCATTTTCCACAATTCTCTTCTGCCAGAACCATGTCTCTATCTCTTCCCACTTCTCGGCGGCATTATCTATTTCTTTATTGATGTCAGCTTTGAGAACAAGCGGCTTGAGATTTTGAGTGGCAGAAAGAGGCTCACCGGTCGTGTTTATGATGACAAAAGTTTCCTCGCCGTTTTTGCGGGTCTCCATGTCGAAATAGAGAAAGGTCAACTTATTGACAAGCCAGTCACCAAAGTCGGTCAGCCATTCCGTTGCCTTGCCATCAAGCTTTTTCTCGATAATGTCCAGAGCATCAATCATACTTATAATGCTCGGATCGAGACTGTAGTCGGCGAAATACCAGTCGGCATCCTTAATATCCTCGACCTTGTTGCTGTTCGAGATAAAAAACTGACAGACAATGTCGCTCAGGAAGTAGAGCGACGACTCGCGGATAGCGTATTTAAGATAAGGCTCCTTGTCGTCGTGCTTATACTCGAAATCTGAGATCAGATATTGACGGAACTTCCCGGTATATTTATTGACCATTCCGAGAAGAAGGAACAGAGTAGTCAGGCGTTGCTGACCGTCGCAAAGCTGAATATGGTCGGCCGGTACCTCATAGCCATAGATAAGGCCGAGATTCAGGGCTGCCTTATCTTTTAGCTCGTATTGAGTGAACAGATTGTCAATAAAATCCGACACAAGTTCGCCGGTTTCGCCGGAAGCCTTTTTATTCTTCGAGCTGCCCCAGCAATAATCACGCTGCAGGTCAGGTATTATAATCTGCCGTTCACCCGAAAACAGTTCGGCGAGAGTATATGTCTCACCCGTTATGAAGTTTATCTTATTGGCCATAATAATTTCTGAAATCTTCTAATGTCTGTCGTTTGTTTTTTGCGATTTCCACTCCCTCCCATTTCGAATTGGCGAACTTGTAGATGGTATGAAGCAGATGACGGCTCTTGAACAAATCTTTATGCTTTGCATCGTACTTCTTGAAAAAGATACCTTTCTTATCCTCGAAAGAGCTGTTGTTAAAGGTTGAGTTATCATCTTTATAGAGCAGCACTAAGTTGCCAATAGAGTGCTCACTGGCAATGATATCTCCGTCAAAGCAGGTTTCGCGCCAAATATAGGAGTCGTCAATATCTTCCTTGAGATCAATGCCATCTCCTTTCTTTATAACTTCAAAACCATTCGACTCCTCTTTATGCAAAACCTTCGATTTCGGATAAATATGTTCGAGCGAGCGGCCGCAGCTATCTTTTCGATCCCATATCGAGAAATCGAATTCACGACCTTTGCCTTCCTCCTGTAGATTATCCTCATCGATATTCAGCCGGAGTAAAAGTCGGAAAGCTGCCTCAGGATTCTCATTATACAAATCATTGCTTTCGAGCTGTTCATATAAATTCTCAAATTTCTGATTGAAGGCTTCATTATTCTTTTCGACAATTTCCTTGTGAGTCATGCCCAGAAATGCCCGTCTGTAATAATAGTCAAGTTCGTCACCCGATCTCCGTTCTCGTCCTAAATACCAGTCGATAAACTTGTCCTTATCATTTATAATACGGATAATCGCCCCGACTTTATTGTAGACGGTTGGATTGTTGAAAGCATCCTCGAAACGTTTCTGCATTCTGCGCAATCCGTCGAAAGTTTTCTTGGCAACTATCGGTTTCTCTTCTTTGAGAAACTTATCCTTAAACCTGGCATAGGAAAGTTTATTTTCTTCGTCGACAGTTCGCTGATAAGTCTCAATGAGCAATCCCATTACATTTTTGGTTTTGAACAGCTTCTGAACTTCATCGCGGTTCCACCACTGCAACCATTTGTCCCATTCGCGGGCATAGCGGCTGCGGAGCATATTGTTGTCCCATTCGATAGCATATTTCTCTTTATCCTCCTTACGGGCGAAAAAGCTGTCGTTGAGCGATGCCAGGCGAAGCAATTCGACCTTGATGAGCTCTTCCTCCTGCATCTCGGCCTTGTTTCCGTTCATCATGGTGAAAACCGTAGTCGCTTTTTCTTCAGGGATGTCGATATAGAGAAATTTCACCCTGTCGAGAACATGTTTGAGAAACGCCTCCCGGTCAATATCAGCCGTCAGTCTGTCTCTGACTATTCTGAGGGTTTTCTTGAAGAAATAAATATCCTGAAACTCTTCATCTTTGTTTTCCTCGATGTCCTGTTCTTTAATCCTGCCCAGAAAATCATTCGACTGTTTCCTGATTGCATATTCCAGCCGAAACGGTTCTTTATAGTCCAACGAATTGAGCAAAAGGTAAAAGAAGGTTGTGCGCTGCTGGCCATCGATAATAACGATCCCTTCCTCAGTCTCAGAAACAGTCACTCCCTGAATAAACACCTCGGTGTTATTCCGAAAGCTATCCAACAGAGAATCCAACATATATGAGACCGAGTCACGGTCATCTTTAGGCCTTTTTTTGCCCCACACATACCCACGCTGATAGTTGGGCACAACGAAAGTTTTTCCTTTCTCAAGATACTCCCGAAGAGTTATAGTAGCGTTCATGACTTGATTAGAATCGGTTTATCATCGTAAAGATATGAAATAAACTTATAACGGCCACAATTTTAGCTGAGGGATTGCGCGGAATTTTGTAATTTTGCACTCTAATGAAAAAATGGATTCTGAGTTCGGTTTTCACCGCGTCAACGCTGTTGGCGAGTGCCACTGTCGACCTGCATTATGGCGGCGAGGCTCTTGTCGCAACCGGCACGGGCGATTTCGCGCCCTACTACACTTCGGCCCTCCGCCACGGACGACTGACGCAGTCGACCACACTGTTGGGCGAAGTCAGCGCGTGGGTGCCGATGCGCCTTGACCGCCGTTTCAGCTGGGGAGCCTGCGTCGACCTTGTCGCCGACTATGGATCGTCGGTAGAATATGCCCGATACAACCCGAACGGATGGTCGACCCACAAGGAGCATCCTGCGCCATTCTGGATTCAGCAGGCTTTTGCCGAGTTAAAATATCGCGGTGTGTTTCTTACCGTTGGCGCTAAGGAACACGGTTCGGCGCTGTTAAATCAGCAGCTCACCTCAGGCGATCTCGTCGAGAGCGGAAATGCGCGCCCTATCCCGGAGGCACGAGCCGGCTTCGTCGATTTCCAGAATATACCGTTCACCAACGGCTGGGTGCAGATTCAGGGCGAAATCGGTTGGGGAAAGATGACCGATTCCGACTGGTGGGCCGACCGTTACAACAGATATAACTACCACATCGTCAGCGGCGAATGGTATAACTACAAACGCTGCTATTTCCGCACGAAACCTTCTCAGCCGCTAAGTGTCACCGTCGGTATGCAGGCGGCCGTCACCTTCGGCGGCACAGTAGAAACCTGGCGCGAAGGGGTAAGGATACGCTCTCGCAAACACGATGTCAACTTCAAATCGTTCCTCAACTCATGGCTGCCGATGCCGGGAGGCGAAGAATTCTATGAAGGCAACCATCTCGGGTCATGGGACTTCGTGGCTCGCTATCGCTTCGCATCGGGCCAACAGCTGAGAGCCTATTTTCAATGGCCGTGGGAAGACGGCTCTGGCATCGGGCGCCGCAACGGTTGGGACGGTCTGTGGGGTATCGAATGGACACGGCCCGACCGCAGCTGGATAACGGGCGCCGTAATCGAACTGCTTGAATTCACAAACCAGAGCGGCCCTCAGCACTTCGCACCCGGCGATCTGCCCGGAGGCACGATAACTTCCGAATCGACCGGTGCCGACGACTACTACAACAACGCCATGTATAACTCATACGCCTACTACGGCCTGTCGATCGGCACTCCGGCTCTTATGGCTCCGCTCTACAACCGCGACGGCTATCCGGCCTATATCGGCAACCGCCTGCGCGGATTCCACGCCGCCGCCACGGGCTTCATCACCGACGGTCTCAGCTGGCGTCTGCGCGCAGGCTACCGCAAGGCATGGGGCAACGGAATGCTGGCGCTTCCGAAGCCCGTTCACCTGACCTCGGTGAGCCTTGATGTCGACTGGCAGCTGCCACGCATAAAAGGCCTGTCGGTAAACGGCGCAATTGCCATAGACCGCGGCACTATGCCCTGCAATGCTTTCGGCATAACCGTAGGTGTAAAATATAACGGACTGCTGAAGCTATGAGACATATCGCCTTTATTCCACTGCTCATTATAATGCTTCTCACCTCGGGCTGCACCCAGAACAACGGTGAGATCGACCCCTGGTTCGGCACATGGCGTCTCGAATCGCTCACCTGCGACGGCGAACCCTCAGATGATTATCACGGACAGATGACCTGGTCGTTCCAGAACGACATCATATGCCTTGTCACCGACCTCGGCCATCATTCCTACACACAGACATGGGGCACATGGGCCGCTCCCGAAGGCGATCGCAAGCTGCTGCTTGATTTCGACCAGCACGACGACATAAATGGCACCAATGTCTACACTCCGCCATCGTGGCTCGGATTCGACGGCCTGCAGCCCACACTGACAATCGTCTCGCAGAGTTCGCGCGAGATGACCCTCAAACTCGACAACACTACCGGCAGCTATCTCTACTGCCTGAAAAAAATATACTGACAAATGAACAAGAAAGTACTCGTCACCGGCGCTGACGGCTTCATAGGCTCGCATCTTACCGAGCTACTTCTTTCGGAAGGCTACGATGTCCGCGCGCTTGCCCAATACAATTCCTTCAACTCCTGGGGATGGCTCGAAGAGGTGAGCCACCCTAACCTCGAGATTGTCTGCGGTGATGTCCGCGATCCGAACTACTGCCGCCATATCTGCGAGGGAACAGACACCGTCTATCATCTTGCTGCCCTCATTGCGATTCCCTACAGCTATACGGCTCCCGACTCATATGTCGACACCAACATACGTGGAACCCTGAACATCTGTCAGGCCGCTCGCGACGCCGGTGTCGGCCGCATTGTCGTGACCTCCACAAGCGAAGTCTACGGAACAGCGCTTCAGGTGCCCATTCCCGAGACCCATCCCCGTCAGCCCCAGAGCCCCTATTCCGCCACGAAGATCGGCGCCGACGCCATAGCTATGAGCTTCTATAATGCCTTCGATCTGCCACTGGTCATTGCCCGCCCGTTCAACACCTACGGCCCGCGACAGAGTGCCCGCGCCATTATCCCGACGATAATCACCCAGATCGCCTCGGGCCACCGTCAGATAAAGGTCGGCGACCTCACCCCGACACGTGACTTCAACTTCGTTGGCGACACCGTCAGAGGTTTCCTTGCCCTCGGGACAACGCCAGGAATCGAAGGACGCGAAATCAACATTGCTACCGGAACCGAGGTCAGCATGGCCGACACTCTTAAGACAATAGCCCGCCTGATGAATGCCGACGTAGAATGGGTCACCGACCCGGCTCGCCTGCGCCCGTCGAAGAGCGAGGTAAGGCGTCTCTGCGGCGACAATACACTCATTACATCGCTGACATCATGGCGTCCGCAGCACACTCTCGAACAGGGACTGCAAAAAACAATCGACTGGTTCACCCGTCCGGGTACTCTCGACCGCTATAAACCCGACATCTACAATCAATGAACAAGCTGAATATACTCTTTCTCGGAGGCGCCAAACGTGTTTCCATGGCCTCGAAATTCATTGAGGCCGGACGCCGGGCAGGTTTCGAGACAGTCATCTACGGTTACGAGCTCTCGCGCCGCTGCGCTCTCGCGTCCGTTGCCGAAGAGATTGTCGAAGGGCGCCGCTGGAGCGATCCCGCGCTGCTCGACGATCTCCACGAAGTTGTCACTTCACGCAACATTTCGATAATGATTCCGTTTGTCGACCCTGCCATAGAGGTTGTGGCCCGCTATCGCGACAAATTCAGCGACATCTTCGCCCCGGTTGGCGACGCCGACACCTGCCGCCGCATGTTCGACAAGATATTTGCCGCCCAGGCTTTCGAAAAAGCCGGTATCGCTGTTCCAGAGACCCTTTCGGGGGCCAGTCCGCGCTTTCCGCTGATCGCCAAACCGCGCAAAGGATCGGCCTCACAGGGAATATTGATAGTAGAGAACCGCGCTGACTGGGAAGCACTGTCGATTTTCCATCCCGACTATCTGATTCAGGAATATATCACCGACGCAATCGAATATACCGTCGACTGCTACCGCAGCGTCGGCAGCGGCGAAACTCTCGCCGTCAGCCCCCGTCAGCGGCTTGCCACTGCCGGAGGGGAGGTTATCTCGACCATTACCGTTGACGATGCCGACATAACGGAGCTCGCCCGCTTGACGCTCGAAAAGCTCGACCTTCGCGGCGCAGTAACCGTCCAGATGCTTCGCGACCCGTCGAGCCGGCGCGCTGTTGTCATGGAAGTCAATCCGCGTCTCGGCGGAGGGGCGGTAGCAGCCGTCTGCGCCGGTGCCGACATTCCCGCTCTCATCATCGCCGAAGCGACTGACCGCCCGTTAAAGCCGATGGAAGCCCGCAGCGGAATCCTTGTTCAGCGCTATCTCAACGAAATTTCTTTCGACACCAATGAAAACCGATAACCACGTCATAATCATCGCCGAAGCAGGCGTAAACCACAACGGCAATCTCGAGCTTGCCCGCCGGATGGTCGACGAGGCGCGCCGCGCCGGAGCCGATTACGTAAAATTCCAGACAGCAGTGCCCGAACTGGTCATTTCCTCAATCGCTCCGAAAGCCGAATATCAGAAAGAAACAACCGGCAAAGAGCAGAGTCAGCTCGAAATGTGCCGCGCGATCCATCTGCCTCTTACCGACTATGCCGGACTCGCCGACCTCTGCCGCCGGAAAGGGATCGGCTTCATGAGCACACCTTTCGATCTCGTGTCGATAGACACCCTCGCTCCGCTCGGCATGGACTACTGGAAAATTCCTTCGGGCGAAATCACCAACCTCCCGTATCTCAGAAAGATTGCCTCTAAAGGTGGGCGCGTCATTCTCTCTACTGGGATGTCGACTCTCGACGAGGTTGCCCGCGCCGTCGATATTCTCGAAAATGGAGGCATACCGCGCGCCGACATAAGCCTGCTCCACTGCAACACTCAGTACCCTACGCCCATGGACGATGTAAATCTGCGCGCCATGGAAACGCTCAGGAGTCTCGGCTGTGGTCGTGTCGGTTACAGCGACCATACGGTCGGCATCGAGGTGCCGGTAGCCGCTGTTGCCATGGGGGCGCAGATAATCGAGAAGCACTTCACCCTCGACAAGACTATGGAAGGCCCTGACCACCGCGCTTCGCTCGACCCCGCCGAGCTACGCGCCATGGTCAGCGCCATACGGAATATCGAGAAAGCTGCAGGCAGTCCTGAAAAACGCGTAAGTCCGAGCGAAAGAGCAAATATCGAGGTGGCCCGCAAGAGTATTGTTGCCGCCCGCGACATCGCCGCCGGAGAGATATTCACCGAAGAGAACATCACCGTGAAACGGCCCGGCAACGGCCTGTCGCCGATGCTTTGGGATGACGTCATCGGACAGCGTGCCGCGCGCGATTTCGCATACGATTCACTCATAACCCTCGGATGAGTCAGCGCAACACACTCGGCCTAAATCAGCAGCAGCGACAGCAGCAGACACTCTCGCCCCAACAGGTGAGATATTTCCGTATGCTCGAAATGAACCAGACTCAGGCCGAGGAAGAACTCAAACACGCTCTCGACGAGAATCCGGCTCTCGAAATTGCCGACACTTCCCCGTCAGAGATCGGTGAGAATGACTTCAACGAAACGGCTGAAGAGATGCAACTCGCCGACTATGCCGGAGAAGACGACATTCCGACATATCAGCTCCGGGCCAACAATCGGTCGGCCGACGATTCCGACTGGCATCCCGAAGCGATCGAGGAGGCGCCCACCCTGTTCGACATTATTGTCGAGCAGGCCCGTATGCTCGGACTCGACGACGACCGACTGGCTGTGCTGATATTCGTAGCCGGAAATCTCGACAACAACGGCTACCTGACGCGCTCGACAGCCGATATGGCCGCCGACATGACAATGGTTACCGGCCGCGAAGTCAGCCAGGCTGAGATAAACGAGGCTCTGACAAAGCTTCGCACCCTCGATCCCGCCGGAATCGGCGCCTCTGATCTCCGGCAATGCCTGCTTCTTCAGCTGCGCCGGAAGAAACCTATCCCCGACATCGAAATGGCGATCGAAGTGATAGCCCACAATTTCGATCTGTTCAGCCACAAGCATTACGACCGGCTGGCGTCGGCTGTCGGCATCGACCGCGAGCGGCTGCGTCGGGTGCTCGACATAATCCGGTCGCTGAATCCCAAGCCGGGCAGCGAGGTTGAAAGTGTTCAGGCCGCCGACCGTCTGAGCCATATCACGCCCGATTTTGCCGTTGAGACTGACGGCGAGAGCCTGACAGTGACACTTCTCAACACCACGCCGGAATTGCGGGTCGAGGCTACGTTCGCCGCAGTCGACGATGGGAACAGCAGTTCATCAGCCGATGCATTCATCAGGCGCCAGCGCGACGAGGCCCTCGGATTCATATCCATCCTGAAGCTTCGCCAGCAGACTCTTTTCAGGGTAATGAATGCCATAGCCCGCTTCCAGCATAATTTTTTTCTCACCGGCGACGAAGCGAAGCTCCGTCCAATGGTTCTCAAAGACATCAGTCAGTCAACCGGTTACGACACTTCTGTCGTAAGCCGTGCCACTCAGGGCAAATATGTTTTGACTCCATGGGGAATTTTCTCGCTGAAATTTTTCTTCAACGAGCGTTTTAATGATAGCGACGACACTTCCTCGCGCGAAATAATCGCCGCTCTGCGCGAAATTGTCGAAGGCGAAGACCGCCGGCATCCGCTCAACGACGATGCCGTAGCCGAACAGCTTAGCCGGAGAGGATTCAAAGTGGCACGCCGCACCGTAGCCAAATATCGCGAACAGGCAGGAATCCCCGTTGCACGCCTGCGCCGCGAACTCTAACAACAAAACCTGACAACTATGGATCCCAATTCACCTCTCTACAAAAAAATAAGTCAGATAGCACCGATAGAAACCGAAGCCCCGTCAGAATCTCCGACACCGGCTCCGCGAAAAAAACGCGAGCATAAGCCGCTTCCCGACTCGATCGCCCATATTCTGTCGCTGGTCTTCTCTCCCATGCTGACGCCGACCTACGGAGTCGCTATAGCTTTCTTCGCCAGTTACCTGGCTATTCTGCCATGGTCGGTCAGACTATCGGTAATCGGAATAGTGTTCATAATCACCGGCGTTATCCCGATGACAGCCATCTGGGCATTATGGCGGTTCGGATATGTCAAAGATCCGGGTCTGAACAACCGCAGTGAGCGAACAGTGCCATATATAGTCACCCTCGTCTGCTATCTGGTCTGCGCCTTCTATCTTTATAAGGCACACGCCCCCGAATGGCTCTGGAGCTTCCCCGCGGGAGGTGCGATAGCCATAGCTATATGCCTGCCGGTCAACTTCCGCTGGAAAATCAGCGGCCACATGGCCGGAATGGGCGGAATCGTTGCTGTGGCCTTCCGCATCGCCGCCGGCAGCTATTATATCTCCGCGATATGGCCGTGGCTCGCAGCAACGGTGATCCTGGCGGGATGCATAGCCACATCGCGTATCATTCTCGGCCGCCACACATTAATGCAGACAATCGCCGGATTCGCCGTCGGATTCTCCTGCGTCTACATATTGTCGGCAATCGTCTGACTCAGATGCGGGTCAGAACGTGCCCCGCATGAGCAAGCAAAAGCCCGACAGCGAAGCTCGCTACCGCATACACGAAGACTATCCAGAAGCGCGAGTCGCTGAAAATCAGATAGTTTTCGTGGGCGAAGGTCGAGAACGTCGTGAAACCGCCACAGAAACCTGTTATCAGTAGCGCACGCAGTTCGGGCGAGATGTCGACACCGCGCTCGATGAGCCCGAACAGAATCCCGATAAGAAGACATCCGGCAATATTGACAACGAAAGTTCCCCACGGGAAACAACCCGCAGAGTGTTCCGTTATCACGTTACTCAACAGGTAGCGGCAACCACCACCGACCGCGCTCCCGGCCATTACCCACAACAGATTAGCCCACATACTTACGTTATTTAATGATTCGCTTTGCGAGGCGACGCGCCTTAGCGCGGTCTCTGTCGGTCAGCTCAGGATTGGCTGCCGTTCCGCCGCGCTGAATGGTTCCTCTGACGGCAAAGCCCGAATATTTAAGAATTTCTCTGACGGCGCGCACCATTCCCGAACTCTGGCGGAACATACGGTTAAAGGGCCAGCGTGTAGTACAGGCCGTTATTATCGCAGCACGCTTTCCTTTCATCAGAGGGCGCGGAAAACGCGAGGTCTCTTCCATCATGCCGTAGACAAGGCGGTCGAAAAGGAGTTTGAGAGTGCCGGGCATATTTCCCCAGTAGGTGGGAGCGGCCACTACGACAGCGTCGGCCCGGCGCATGGCTTCGAGAACTATAAGTGAATCGTCGGGCGCAAGAACACAGCTGTGCGTCGGGCGACACCGCATACATCCCGTGCACGGTGCTACTCTCAGCTGCCGGACATCGATTGTCTCGACCTCGGCGCCAAGACTCCGGGCCTCGGCCGAAAATTCGGCGGCGAGTGTAGAGACTATGCCCTTAGGGCGCGGAGATGCGTTTAGAACAAGTATTCTCATTTTAATTCTGTCAGAAGCGGGAGAGCCGGTGTCCCCGACGTGCGACGCGCAGAAAGGCGCACGCCCGAAATAGCATCTTTAGCCCCGGAATCGAGAGCATTGTCACGCACACGGCCCGAGCCGGCGTGGATGACACGTCCGTGACCGTCGCAGATCGCCACATGGTTTACGCGACCCGATCCTGAGCGGTCGAGAAAGAGAAGGTCTCCGGCCGAGAGAGCGTCGAGAGGTACCTCGTCGCCGACCGAAGCCTGCTGCGAGGCATCGCGCGGCAGAATACGCCCCTGAAGCCAGTAGGCGACTCTGACAAGGCCGGAGCAGTCGACTGCCCAGGGCGACATTCCTCCCCAGAGATAAGGCGTTCCCATGAGCGCACGCGCGGTCTCGACGACTTTGCGCGGCGAGAATGTCTGGCTGCCCCACTCTTCAAGACTCATCATCGCCGCCGGATCAACGATACCGAGCCGTCCGTCAGGCAGACGGATCATGCCATGGCTTACCTCGACGATGGCCCCCGCCGGAAGCGGAGAGAGAACCGACCCGCGCTCATCGACCATCACGGTTGCGGGGAGCGCGGTTATGACCATACGCGGAGCCTTGAGCCACGAATCGCGATCGGCCTCGGCGAGCGAGCTTTCGGTCATATAGCCGTGATAGCCGTCGGGAGTTTCGACGCTCCACCATTCTCCGTCCTTGTCGAGAAGGCGGAGGGGAGTTCCCATGACAGCCTGCGAAACAAGCTCGGCGCTGTTTGCCGGCTCTCCGCGCAGACACGCCACCGGAATTGCGACAAGTCCGAAATCGGCTGCCGCGAGATTCAATGTTGCCGCAATGACGGCAACGAGAGTGAGGAAAAAGTTTTTCATTTTTGAAATTGGGTCAGTCATCGCTGTAGTGCCGGAGCACACGACGATAGGAATTGAATATCTTTGATTTCGACACGAACCCGACATATATGCCTTCACCGTCGACTACCGGCAGATTCCACGCCCCCGTATCGTCGAAGATGTTCATGACCTGTTCCATGCTGTCGCCGAGAGTTATCTTTGCAGGAGGTGCGGTCATGAACTTAGCCACACGCATCCTGCGGTAGAGATCCGTGCGGAACATTATGTTGCGGATGTCGTCGAGGACAACGATACCGAGAAGCCGTCCGCGTTCATCAAGAACCGGAAACAGGTTTCGCGTCGAGCGCGCTATGGTGTCGACCATTTCTTTAAGGCACATATCCGGACTGACAGGCAGACAGTCGCGCTCTATGACATTGTCCATTTTCAACAGAGTCAGAACGGCTTTGTCCTTATGGTGGGTCAGCAGCTCGCCACGGCGGGCAAGTCGGGCCGTGTAGATGCTGTAAGGCATAAACATCTTGGTTGTGCCGTAACTGATACAGGCCACTATAAGCAGCGGAAGCAGCAGATCATAGCCGCCGGTCAGTTCGGCGGTGAGGAATATCGACATCAGAGGCGCATGCATGACACCGGCCATCACGCCTGCCATGCCCATGAGCGCAAAGTTTTTCAGCGACAGGTCAAGTCCGAAGAGTGTGTTGAGCAGGTAAGCGAAGAAGAAACCCGACAGACAGCCGACATAGAGCGACGGGGCGAAGGTGCCACCGACACCCCCTGAGCCGTTAGTAGCCGAGGTAGCGAATCCTTTCATCAGTATTATCGCACCGATAAAGAGCAGTATTATCCAGACATTCATTCGGTCGGGATAGAACAGACTTCGCTGCACGATTGTCGACGGATCGCCGTTGAGAAGCTGGACTATCGATTCATAGCCTTCGCCATAAAGCGGCGGGAAAAGGAACACCAGACACGAAAGGATAGCCCCGCCTACGGCAAACCGGGCCCAGGGCGATTTCATCCGCTTGAACATCGTCTCCATCATGCCCATGACCTTTGTGAAGTAGATCGACACCGCACAGCAGAAAAGTCCGAGAATAATCACGAATGGAATACGCTCCATCATGAACGGCTCGCTCTGCACAAAGAAAAACTCAAAATTCAGACCTGTGAAGGTATAGGCAATCGTAGCCGCCGCTATCGAAGATATCAGAAGAGGCATGACCGACATCGCCGTAAGATCAAGCATCAGAATCTCGAGGGTGAAAAGCATTCCCGCTATCGGAGCCTTGAAGATTCCGGCTATGCCCGCTGCCGCACCGCAGCCGACCAGAATCATAAGTATTCGCGGCGACATCCTGAACAGTGAGCCGAGATTCGAGCCTATCGCCGCGCCGGTATAGACGATCGGGCCTTCGGCTCCGACGCTGCCGCCAAAACCAATGGTTATCGACGATCCGACTATCGACGAGTAGATATTATGCCTCTTGAGGCGGCTCTTTTTCTGAGAGATGGCATAAAGGACACGGGTAACGCCATGGCTTATGTTATCGCGGACTACATAACGCACGTAAAGCGACGCCAGCAGCACACCGGCAACCGGGTAAATGAAAAACATGAAGTTTGCCTCGGTCAGGCTGTCGCCCGAAGTCAGCAGTCCCGAAATGAGATGGATGAGGCCTTTGAGCAGCACGGCGGCGAATCCGCCCGCTATGCCGGTCAGCAAGGCCAGAAAAAGCACAAACGTGCGTTCCGACAGATGCTTCTCGCGCCAAAGGAGCAGCTTCATGAATGAATCGTGAAATCTGATGCCTGCCATAACGGTTATATTCCGCGACCGGTTACGACGGTACGCACTGTATAGAAAAGTATCTTTATATCAATGCCTATTGACATATTCTCGAGATAAAGAAGATCATATTTCATACGCTCTATCATCTCGTCTACATTGGAGGCATAGCCGAATTTGACCATACCCCATGAGGTTATGCCGGGTCTGACGCTGTGGAGCAGAGCATAATAGGGTTCGCGCTCTATCAGACGGCTTACGAAATACTCGCGTTCGGGACGCGGCCCGACGATCGACATGTCGCCGCGCACTACGTTCCAGAAGTTCGGCAGCTCGTCGAGGCGGTATTTGCGGATAAAACGGCCAACCGAAGTAATGCGGCTGTCGCCGGGGCCCGAAGAGAGCGCCGGACCGGCAGCCTCGGCGTCGGTACGCATCGACCGGAACTTGATAATATCGAACGGACGGCGGTGATAGCCCAGCCGCCGCTGACGGTAGAACACCGGCCCGGGCGAATCAAGTTTCACGGCAAGGGCGACCGCAGCGAGAACCGGCGACAATACGACAAGCGCCAGCGAAGCAAAAAGCAGATCGCTGACACGCTTCACGTTGAGCATACCCGCCGAGAGATGGGGAGTTGAAATGTCAACGAGTGCCTCGCCCGACACATTGGTGAAACGCGGAATGCCAGCCACGCCGCGGCGCCCTATCTCAGGCCGCACTCTTACAGGCAGGTCAAGCGCCATAAGGGTTCCGAGCAATCCGGGTGTGTCGAGAATGTCAGGGTCGTCACTGACGATGATGAGACTCTTTATTCCCTTTTCGCGAATAACTTCCGACAGAGCGTCAAGGGGCCACACAGGCCTGCGCCCCGGAGCCCGCTGACCGTCTCCGAGGTCGACGAAACCGCATATATCAAAGCCCATAGGCTTCGGCAGGCTGTCGAGGCGGCGTGCGAAAGAGCGGGCGGCGGAGGTGGCGCCGAGAATCAGCGTCGGCACAGTCCATAGGCGCTTCTGAATCAGCCGGGCAGTATATGTCGATATAATCAGGCGCCCGATGCTCATCGCAACCCATACGAGGCCGAAAAGTATCGCCAGAAGCTCGTAGTTCCAGCGGCGGCGCGGTAGAGTGTCGTTGAGCATCGCCAGAAAAAAGAACACCAGAGTCGCTATCAGCGCTACCAGCGCCGAGTTGCCGATAGCCTTAAGGCGCGACATGAACATCGGCTCAGTGTAAAAGCCCGACAGCCACGACAGGCCGACAGCCATAGTCGGAAACAGAATGAGTTCGGCAAGTAGCGTCGGCGAAGTGATGAACCAGCTGAAAATCTGCAACTCGGGCTTCAGATAAGCCTGAAGATAAACGAAGCGGATATAGTTAAACAGAAAAAAAGCCGCGGCAACCGTCAGCCAGTCGGTGACGATATAGGTCAGACGTATGCGTGAGGCGACGGTCATTTCCTGATAAACACTAATTCGCCGCCGGCGGCTATTTTAACTATGCGCGAAGGGGCATGAGGCTCGGCTTCGTCGCGTCCATATCCGGCGACATAATCGACTGCGTCGAGTATTTCGCCTGAAATGTCGGAAAAACGGGCCGGAGTCGGCTCGCCGCTGACATTCGCCGATGTAGACACCAACGGACGTCCGAGCCGTCGGCAAAGCTGCTGCGAGAAAGGCTCGCGGGTCATCCTGATAGCGGCACTGCCGTCGGCGGCGAGCATCTCGGGAGCCAGCCCGCGCGGATGTTCGAAAATAACGGTTGTCGGGCGATCGGAGCGCACGAGCTCTCTGATCTCCGCCGACAGCGTCCCGACGACCGCCTCAAGCATCTCTTCGTCGGCAACGAGAGAGATCAGAGCCTTGGCGTCGCTGCGGCGTTTTATGGCGAATACCTTCTCTACAGAGCCGCTGTCAGACGAGTCGCAGCCGATACCCCACACCGTGTCGGTAGGATATGCGATGACACCGCCCCGACTGACGACGTCGGCACAGCGCAGCAGCTCATTTTCGAAAAAGGTCTTCCTATCCATATTCGCTACAAAGCTACAGAAAAAACCTGAGAAGTCCAACAGCCAGATTTGAACATAAGCGATATGCTCTATTGTTATCGAAGGCATGAAAACATCTGGACTGAAATCATGAAATTTACGTCGGTTCCGCATTTATGTGAAATAATTATCATATTTTTGTATTGCAATTTATAAGAGCTATATGATTGAAACAGAAAGACTGATACTGCGTCCGTGGCAGGAATCAGAAGCAGAAATACTATACCGTTATGCGAGCGATCCGGCCATAGGGCCGGTCGCAGGATGGGCGCCGCATACTTCTGTGGAGAATAGTCTTGAAATAATCAGGACTGTATTTGCCGCGCCGGAGACATACGCGGTCGTTCTGAAAGAAATCGGTGAACCGATAGGCAGTTGCGGCATCATGTTTGCCGACGGTCTTCATTCCGCCAACATGAACGATTGCGAGGCTGAGATCGGCTATTGGATCGGCAAGCCCTATTGGGGACAAGGCATGATTCCTGAAGCAGTAAGGGCTTTGCTGTCGCGGAGTTTCAAAGAGCTACGACTCAACACTGTATGGTGTGGATATTACGACGGAAATATCAAGTCGAAACGTGTCTGTGAGAAGTGTGGATTTAAATATCACCATACCGACAGCGACATAGAATCGCCTCTCGGAGACAAACGTACCGAACATTTCTACAACATGACAAAAGAGGATTATAATGCCCTATATATCAATAGAGAGCGGCCGACTGACCACTGAGCAAAAGAGTAACTTATTGAACGGCACACAGCTACAGCCTCCGAAATAACCCCTATACCCGCGCAGTTCTTCACAGTCACAATCAAGGAACTGCCTGACGAGAACTTTGGCATCGGCGGCAAGTCGATCGACGAGATAAAGCGCAGCTACAAACCATGACCACGACATTATGATCATATCAGACTTCGGATGCTGCGGTGATTACATCGTGGATTTAAAGCGAATTCCTTATGCCCAATGGTGCGCCACAGATATGAGCATTATCCCGTCACAACAGATTGACTTATGAAAATCTAATCTTTGGAGCATTTAATTTGCTGAATCTGATTTGACCTCAGGCTTGTTGTCATAAAGGGATTTGACAATCTGTTTGCTATCGAATCTTACAGAATCCGAAAGATTGGCTGCTTTATAGTTCTCAACAGTACCAAGAGTATTTAGCAACTCAATTTTCACTTCCTCAAGCTGTCTTGAAGACTCATTTGACAGATGAATTGAATAAAAAATGGATATGACGCCTATAAACAGACTGAATAATATACCACCGATTGCCCATCTTGTGGAACCCTTTGCTGCGTTACGCGTCTCTTCAATATTATCGTTCGCTGTTTCAAGAGTGCTTTGGGATGTATTCAGGCTATCCTGCGATATCGAAAGACTACGCTCCGCTGTCCGAATGCTTTTCTCCAGCTGTTTTAAGCTCTCTTCGGAGTTTTTTAGATTGGCCTCGGCTTTCTTCAGTATCGAAAGGTTGTTCACCTGCCTGATTTTCGTATCGAAGAACACATTGAGCACATTAAAGTATCGGACGGAATTCTCAATATTGAAAGCACGTCTTCTTAGGCTCTTGTCAGTATTGTGAATACTGCACTCATTATTGTAAATGGAATCATACAGAGAATGTATGTAGGTGTTATAACCTAACGCCATTACATACATGCTTGGGAACGACTCATACACTCGTATTTCCTCAGGCATACCCTTTTTCTTTTCGGTTTCAAGCACACTGCGAAGCAGAGTCTTGGCATTCTTCACAAGGTCAAGCACAGCCCGCTCATGATTACACAGATAATGACGCAACGCCGCATTGTTCTCCTTGTGAATGTCTATATCGTCAGTGCTCAGATATGGTTTTAAAGATGAATCACTCTCATCTTCGTGAAATTCATGGATATGATAAAGACTCTTTATCATATGATACACTGCTTCTGGAAAATTCTTGTCGTCAAAACCAAATTCACTGTCGTCAAGGAATTGGGAGCCAAATGAATATTTCACCATCCCGTTATGGCTGAAATCCTCATAGCGCAATCTAATAAAATCCTCAAACCGCTCTGGATCTTCAACACTGGAGACCGAGATATTAATGTCTTTATCTTCTGCCTTTATCCTTACAAGAAACTTTTCATCCGGATTGTCGGAAATGTTTTCTGTCCTTGTCCCACCATGGAGAGGCTCATCAAAAGGAATTGGAATATGATTCACTGTGGGAATCCACAATACTACGTAGCAATGCACCATATCTGTTACAAAAAGAGGATGGATTTTGGTCCATCCTCATTATGTTGTCTTTAATTTTATAATCACGCAAGGTTTAAATCGCGAACATAATTGCGCCCGAGATCGGAGATTCTCCATGTCTTTTTAGTGCGTGTATAACCGCAGATGATGAACCCGACAGAAATAAATTCTGAGAGAAGTTCCTCTCCGATATTTGTGCGGAGGTCTTTGATATACCCCCATCCGCCGTTATAGATGTTCTTAAGGGCGGATATTCTTTTCTCGTTCATAATTGTGTATGCCTTAATTAGTTATACAAATCCACACGAAGGCATCGCACGTCTGGATATGCAATCTATCCGGGCACATTGCTATATATATATAATGCGCTCAAAAACAAATTTGTTTGCAAAACTACTACAATTATTTGACACTTACAAACTTAAAGAAGTTATTCACGTACTTCGCGGGCTATTTCCAGCATGGAGCGAAAACGTGGACATGGATGCTCCAGGGACGGTACGAACCGATTTTATCGAGCGAAATCCAAACCGTGTTACCGTTGACCTTTCCCCAATAAAGCTCCTTCCAACCATATGGTTTGGCATCACCTTTGCTCATCTTTACTCCACAGCCATCCATAATCCGAAGCATTTCGTTGCGCAGCAACATAGCTTCTTTCTTTTCGAGAAGACCGGAGCCAAAAATATAGCCATCGCTATTGAGCTGTGCGCTGAACTGACAGCTAACGCTCTTTTTTCCCTTATCAACCAAAAATGTTTTTATTTGAGAGGGAATTGAAACCGACTTGTTGTAACCCATCTCATATTTCACACCTTTGGCTTTCAGAATATTGAGAAGCTCGACATAGCTCATCGAACCGAACGGAATACAGCCGAAAAGCTGCGCCGACCATGAATAGATGGGCAGATAATTGGTGTCGGAAGTGAAGAAATCGAGCGCGTCGTAGTTTGCCGTGGGCTGGCTGTTATCCCAGTATTCAATTCGGCGACACGTGAGCGAAGGAGCTTCGTTTGAATCGCCTTCGAGCGAAGGGGTGTCGTCGTAAACGGTGGACTTGCGCGAAATCCAGTTTCCGGTTCTGTCGTTGACATAGTCGGAATATTCTGTCGTTGCTCTGAATGTCCCCAGAATCGAGTTCGTAAACACGATAGTCTTTATGGGATTCTTCATATTGGCAGGATCGCTCCCGGCCTCGGGATAGTAGTATCTTGTCTCTGACATTCCCGACGCTTTCTCAGTCATAACAGCATTGGGAGGCACATTGTCATATTTATATGAAGTGGTCACAGTGGAAAGAAGAGATGAATGTTCTTCTGTCGCCCGCAGGCCGTCAGGCAGATAAGTGATGTCGCTCGATTCGGTGATTTCCCTGCCGTCTTCCGAGAAATTCACAGTTAGATATTCTTCTCCGTTGCTGTCAATCCAGGTTATCGACTTCGGATTACCATAAGGAGCCTCAAAGACAACGGCGTCGTAATATTTGCGTTCGACAGCGTTTGTAGCGAAAATTGTCGCAGCCAGAGCGACAGTTAACAAACTTTTGATATTCATGATTAATCGGATTAACGGGTTAATTGCGGCGGCCGAACGAGGGGTTGACGCGGATGCGGTAGGCCACGGCTATGGTGGCGGCGCAACAGACCATTGTCCAGATGAAGAACCAGCGGTAGCCGATCTGCTCCTGAAGCCAACCGGCGCCCATGCCGGGCAACATCATGCCGAGCGCCATGAAGCCTGTGGCGATGGCATAGTGTGAGGTCTTGTATTCGCCCAGAGCATAGTAGATTAGATAGAGGGTATAGGCTGTCGAGCCGAAACCGTAGCCGAATTGTTCGACGGCCACACAGATATTGACCATGAGCAGCCCCGGCGAGTCGGCGTAGCTGAGATAGACAAACGCCAAACAGGTAAGCGACATGGCCCACGCCATCGGACGAATCCAGCGACTTAGGCCACCGCGCGCCGCAACGATGCCGCCGATAATTCCGCCGGCCATCAGACAGATTACGCCTACTGTTCCATAAGTCAAGCCAACCTGCGAAGTAGTCAGACCGAGGCCGCCGGCTTCGGGGCTGTCGAGCAGGAAGGGATTTATCAGTTTTACGAGCTGAGCTTCCGGCAGACGGTAAAGGAGCATAAACGCGAGAGCTATGCCGACATCGGGTTTGCGGAAGAATGTGACGAAGGCCTTCACAAAGTCACTGTCGAACGAGCCGCGCCGCTGACGGTCGGCGGCCGGACGCGGCAAAACTATGATATGGTATATTGCTATGACTACGAAGAAAGCAGATAGCAGCCCCATGGCTGTAGCCCACGCGGCCGGAATGTCGCCCGTTGTCTTTTCAATATATCCGGCGACAATCACCAGTCCGCCCTGTCCCGCCACCATGGCAATACGGTAGAAGGTAGTGCGTATACCGACAAACAGCGACTGCCGTTGTTGCGTCAGCGCCAACATATAGAAGCCGTCGGAGGCAATATCGTGAGTGGCCGAGGCGAAGCCGACAAGCCAGAATGCTGCCAGAGTTGTCTTGAAGAACGACGGCCCCGGCAACAGAAAAGCTATCGAGGCAAACGCCACTGCAAGAACAATCTCCATCGCCAGCGTCCAGAACCGCTTCGTCTTTACGATGTCGACAACGGGGCTCCAGAACGGTTTTATGACCCACGGCAGGTAAAGCCAGCCTGTATACAGAGCGATGTCGGCGTTGCCGACTCCGAGGCGCTTATACATTATCACCGCCACGGTCATGACAGCCACGTATGGCAGTCCCTGCGCGAAATAAAGCGTCGGAACCCATGCCCATGGCGATTGCCTGATTGCGGCCATCAGTAACGTCGCTCTATCTCCGAGCCGGGATAATAGTGTGACAGAATCCTGCGGAACGGAATACCTTCGTTGGCCATCATGGCGGCGCCGATCTGACAGAGACCTACACCGTGGCCCCACCCTGCTCCATGGAATATGAAGCGGCCGTCGGCATCGCGGTCGACGATGAAGGCGCTGCTCTTAAGATGGCTTTCGCTGAGCCAGCGACGTATCTCAAGCTCTTTGCCGACAACGAGACTGCGGCGCGTGCCTGTTACGCGCAGTCTGACAATGCGGCCCGACTCTCCGCGCTGAAGCGGTTCTATGGCCGTTATCGTTCCGAAATCTATTCCCGACCGACGCCTGACAAGCTCCGAAAGCTCGTCGGCCTCATAACTGACGGTCCAGCGGAAGAAATCAGGCGTCTCGCGGTCGTAGGCGTTGAGGGCGGCATCGAGAGCCGGAATGTCGGCTGTATTGCAATAGGCATCCGGGCTGCCGAGAATCCAACGGCGCGCCTCTTCTTCACGCGTAAGGTCGGGGACATCAGTCTCATCGGCGCTGTCGCGAAGCGGACGCAGATAGTCGTAGTCGACAGGATTCCAACAGTTTGAGAACCGTTCGAAGACTCCGCCGCAACACTTGCTGAAACGTGCGTCGCAAAGCTTGCCGCCTGAGGTGAGCACCATTCCGCGCGTTGCCTCGACCGCCTCAACGGCAGCGGCGTTGCCAATGCGCGACAGGCCCTGATAACGCTGACAATGATCGTCGGCGCAGACATCGAAACGTGTATGCTGTGAGCGGTCATACCAGCGCACAATCTCTCCGTCGTCATCACGGCGATCGTCGGGGAGCGCCGGAGCACGGCCTGATTCGAGCTGCGCAAGCACCCAACTGCGCGAAATCACGGCATGAGCGCGAAGCAGCTGCGGATGGGCGTCGGCACTCATTTCGCTTGAAACCACACTTTTCAGATAATCTTCGACACTGACAACATTGATAGCGGTTATTCCGCCATTGCCGTCGCCGGCAATAGTCAGAGAGCCGGTGAATATCTGACGTTCTATGCGATGCCAGTGGAAATCTATGCCTATCGGCACTCTCGCAATGGCAAAACGCGATGGAAATCCGATCAGCGGTGTCAGCACCAGCGGCTCGGCTATCTCGGCGGCCTCGAAAGTGTGAGGGCCGCGGTAGAGCCGCCCCGAGAGATCGCGGAAAGGAGTTATGAAGTCGATGTCGAGTCTGGAAGCCGTCACTATTCCCACGCGCAGTGTCGGAGTCTCCACAACCGGACAGGTTTCCTGCAGAATACCTGCGAGTGTGGCGGAATCTATCCGTTCGAAGTCGGCTTTTACAGGTGTGATAACCGATCCTGCAAGATCGAGAGAGGCCGGACTGACACGCATCTCGGGATAGCATTTCGGACGATGGGCCGTGCGGCGGAACACAAGAAACTCAACATTTCCGTCGACACTGCGCGCCATGACGTTGAGCATCTCGTCATTTCCGATGGCAGCCACCCCTTCGGGTGTGGTCAGCCGCAGGGCGCGCGGCTGATAGCCCCAGTTGATGACAGCGTTCTTGACTATCTGGAAGTGGAAATGATCTGGGGCCGACGCACCGCAGCGAGCCCCGTTGAAGAACACAGTATAGCCCGGCAGCTGCGCGGCAAGTCGGGCCATCTGGCGTTCACGGCCGCGAAGCCGTTGAGGCTGATGGCGTTTGGCGACGACAGTGAAATGCTGATGATGTATCGGAAACGGATTGACAAGCAGTTTCAGGTCTTCCCACAATAAAGCGGTCTGCTCGCCGGGACGGTTTTTGTCGCAGAGAAAACAGGGGCGCGCGGCAATCGCGGCCGCAGTCATAGACGCGCAGGTCGACCCCGCCCGTGAACGATTATGATAGATGGTAAACACCTGTCCTCCGACGTCGAGAGTCTTTGTCTCGACAGCGGCAAGTGCCTCATAACGGGCGGCAGCGACAGGCCACACTGAAATCTGGCTGTCGAAAAAACGTGTCAGCCGCTCGGGCGACAGTTTGAGTCGTGAAAGCAATGCCTCGGTGCGCACCGAGTCTTTGTATGCGTTGTTTAGATTCACGATGTCGGGCGTAGGCGAGGCATCGCTGTTGCCGCTCCAGCGGCGGCAAAGGTAGAGCGAATCAAAGATGCGCGCAATTCTGTGACGCCCGCTGATAGCGAGCGCGGCGGCATAGTCTTCGCCATAACTGACGTCGGGGAAGCCGAATCTGCGGATAACAGGGGTGAAAAACGCGCGCGGAGCTCCGAGTCCGTTGATGCGCAGGGCATTGTTGGGGCCGTTGCCGTCGGTCCATTCGCTGTGGTCGATGAGACCGGGAGGTATCGTATTGAGATCGAAATCGGTCAGCGTGTATGAGCCGATAACCATTGCTGCGCCTGTCGCGCGAAAAGTATCGACAATCCGCTGCAGAGTGTCGGACGAACTGTAGAGGTCATCGCTGTCGAGTTGGACGGCGAACCGACCGCAGAGGGGGCTGTCGACGGCGATATTCCAGCAACCGCCTATGCCATGCCCTTTCTCGGCAGGAACAATGTGGACAACCCGCGAATCAGCGGCGGCAATGCTTTCGATAAGCTCTGTCGTTCCATCGGTCGAATAGTTGTCGACCACGATGACATTGAACTGGAAATCGGTTTTCTGAGACAATGCCGAGCGAATGGCGTCGCCGACTGTCTTATGTCGGTTCCTGACGGGAATAACAACCGATGCCTCGACCCCAAAATCTCCCTCGTTGAGATCAACCGGGTCGAGAGCCGAAGTGTCGACAAGAGCACCAACTTCATCAAGATGCTCGGTGACAGCCTTTTCAAGTTCTATCTGAACCGAGCGATTACGCGGATCTACATAGTCGAACTGACCTTCCCGGCCGCACCCTGCGGCTTCAAGGTTGTAAAGAGGCTCGGCAATATGGACGATGCGTCCCTTCCGCGAGGCGGCGAGCACAAGCCGATAAATATCGACGCGCGAAGGACGTTCGGGAAATTCTCTGAGAAGCGAACTGTCGGCAGCGATCAGAGGCCCGAAATCGAAATCATCGCGCAAAGCGCCTTCTGCGCGGTCGATTAGGCGGACGCGGTTGCCTTCGGCATCGAGATAGTCGCTATAGAGCAATGCGACATCTGAAGCGGCACTGTCGGCGGCGGCGCGTAGGCGCGGCGAATCGGCCGGAGATCCTGCTCCGACCGAAACGAGGGTCATACGGCCCACGCTCATTTTTCAAGCATTAGGAAAATCTCGGTCGGGAAGTGGTCGCTGTAGCCGTTGAGCCACACTCCGGCTGAAAATGTGCGGTGAGGCGAGCCCTGGCGCTGACCTTCGCGGGTAATGAGGAAGTCGAAATTATCGACACGACATTTCCAGTATTTCAGATGTCCGGGACGCGCTTTGTCGGCGAGATTTCCCGATATAATTATCTGATCGAAAAGATTCCAAGCCCCTTTATAGGCAAGTGTTCCTATTCCCTTGTCAATAAGCTTCCACCAGGGATTGTAGAAGCCGTGGGCTGCGGCATCTTTGGCTTCCTTTTTGCCACCGAGCACTTTTGCCGCCGATTTGTCGAACGGATCATCATTGAGGTCGCCCATGACAACAACGCCCTGATCGGGGTGGATGCGCCAGATCGAATCGGCAATCTGTTTCGACAGCGCCGCAGCTGCCTCGCGGAGGTAGCTGCTCTGTTCCTGACCGCCCAGACGCGAAGGCCAGTGGTTGACGATGATATTTATCGTGTCGGGGCCAAGCTGACCGGTCACACAGAGCTGATCGCGGGTCCGGAACGTCGGATAACCCTCGATAGTCAGCCGGTGGTTAGTGACATTGACAGGCTTGAACTGACGCGGGTCGTAAAGCAGTCCGACGTCGACACCGCGGCGGTCGGGGCTGTCGTGGTGGATGATCTGATACATCCGGCCTCTGATATCCCTGGCCTTGACAAGATCCTCGAGCACACTGCGGTTCTCTATCTCACTGACACCGATGACAGCCGGCCCGTTAGGGGTCGTCTTAGATGTCATATTGGCTATGGTATAGGCCAGATTATTGATTTTCGACCAATATTTGTCGCTGTTCCACTGTCGCTGTCCGCGCGGCGAGAACTCGAGGTCGTATTTGCCGTTGTTGTTAATCGTGTCGAACAGGTTCTCAAGATTATAGAAAGCAAGCCCATAGATGCGGAACTGCTTCTTGGCGGGCTGCTGCGCGGCAACTCCGAGAGCTATCGCCAACGCCAGCGCTACTGACAGTAATTTCTTCATTATTCAGGGGTTGAGGATATAAGGTTATCTTTTTTGAGGGAATGATCAGCGGAATGTTACAAGGCGGTTAAACACGAAGTTGGCCACCGTATAAACTCCCATTCCTATAATTGTCGCCAGGCCATAGCCCGAAATCATTGTAAATCCGAGATTCCAGACGAGCATTCCGAACTGCATCGGGGTCGTCAGTGTCCACGTAACCAGAAACTGTATTCCGTAGCAGAGCAGGAAACCGACGGCGAACTTGAGTCCTTCGGCTGCCGCGCGGTTCCCCTTGACCCGAGAGTTGAAAACCCACAGTTTGTTCCAGACAAACGAGTTGATGAGCCCGGCGACGTAGCCGATGCCGTTGCTGACCCACTGGTTAACGCCCCACTGGCTCTTGCAGAGATATATGACCACGAGCGTCACAAGCGTATTCATGACACCGACAATCAGATATCGCAGGAACTGCCTGACGGCAGGGCGCCTAAGGTCAATTTTCATGATTTGTTGTTTTTTATGTAATACCGACATATCCTGACGAGGCCACACTCTCCGCACAATGGCCTGCGGGCCTTGCAAGTGTAACGGCCGTGGAGAATAAGCCAGTGGTGGAACCGACCGACAATCTCGGGAGGGAGGTGTCGCATCAGAGCCCGCTCAGTTGCCAGAGGTGTGGTGCAGCCTGTGGTAAGTCCTATGCGGTCGCTGACCCGGAATACATGCGTGTCGACGGGCATCGCCGCACGTCCGAACTCAACGCAGAGAATCACGTTGGCCGTCTTGCGTCCCACGCCGGGAATCGTCAGCAGCGAATCGATGTCAGAAGGCACCTCTCCGCCGAAATCACTGACGAGCTTGCGTGCCATGCCCAGCAGCGACTTTGTCTTATTATTCGGATAAGAACACGATTTTATCAGTTCGTAGACCTGTTCGGGAGTTGCCCCGGCAAGCGCCTCGGCCGTAGGAAATGCCTCGAAAAGAGCGGGTGTGATCATATTGACACGCTTGTCGGTGCATTGCGCCGACAATATGACAGCGACCAGAAGCTCGTAAGGCGTCTTGTAATGCAGCTCGGTCTGCGGTTCGGGCATCACTGCCTCGAACCACTCGCGTGCGCTTTCGTATCGCTCCTTTACGGTCATGGCCTGGCGTTAATGAGCGCTTCGGAACTGATTGAGGAATGTCGTATCGTTCTCGCTGAACATTCTGAGGTCTTTGACCTGATATTTCAGATTCGTGATACGCTCGATTCCCATTCCTAAGGCAAAGCCGGTATATTCCTTCGAGTCGATGCCACATGAGTCGAGTACGTTCGGATCGACCATACCGCAGCCGAGAATCTCGACCCAGCCGGTTCCCTTGCAGAACCCGCAGCCTTTTCCTCCGCAGAGGTTACATGAGATATCCATCTCGGCGCTCGGTTCGGTAAACGGGAAATAGCTTGGGCGCAGGCGTATGCGGGTCTCGGGGCCGAACATCTCGCGGGCGAAATAGAGAAGAGTCTGCTTCAGATCGGCGAACGAAACGTCGCGGTCGACATAAAGAGCCTCGACCTGATGGAAGAAACAGTGGGCGCGCGCAGAAATAGCCTCGTTGCGGTAGACGCGGCCCGGGCAGATAATTCTGATGGGCGGTCTGGTAGTCTCCATCACGCGACTCTGGACGCTCGACGTGTGGGTGCGCAGCAGAACGTCGGGATTACGGCCGATAAAAAAGGTGTCCTGCATATCGCGTGCCGGATGGTCGGCGGCGAAGTTCAGCGACGAGAAAACGTGCCAGTCGTCCTCGATCTCGGGGCCTTCGGCAATCGAGAATCCGAGACGCGAGAAGATGCTTATAATCTCTTCGCGCACAAGGCTCAGCGGATGGCGCGAGCCTAACGGGAGCGAGGCAGCGGTGCGCGTCAGGTCGAGAGCGGCGGCCTCTTCTTTCGACGCGGCGGCGTTGACAGCGTCGCGCAGCGAGTTGATTTTGTCTAACGCAACAGCCTTAAGGGCGTTGAGAGCCTGGCCGGCAGCGCGTTTCTCTTCGGGCGAAAGACTGCGGAACTCATCGACAAGCGCCTGCACTTCACCTTTTTTGCTTATATATTTTATGCGCAGCTCCTCGACCTCGTCGAGATTGGCGGCAGTCAGGCCCTCTATACTGGCCTGCAATTCTTGAATTTTCTGGATCATTGCAATGGTTTATTGGCTGCAAAGTTAGCGAAAAAGGGTTGAATACGCAAAAATACGTTACAGCTCCAGACGCCCTGCGCCTTGCCTCAGAATCTCGGGCGACGACGAGTCGGTCAGATCGACAACGGTCGACGGTTCTGAGCCACCTTCGCCTCCATCGAGCATAAGATCGGCCACCGACGCGTACTTTACGGCCACAGGTTCTGACCCCGGGCCATCTTCCTCTATCTCTTCAGGCGTCATCGCCGTCGTCGACAACAACGGGGCGCCCAAAGCCTCGGCCAATGCGCGCGGAATTGGATTGTCGGGCACTCTCACACCGACAACCTTACGCCCTTTGAAAACTTTCGGCAATGTCGTCGAAGCAGGCAGAAGCAGAGTGAACGGCCCGGGGAGCACGCGCTTCATAAGCTCGAACGCGCGGTTGTCTATTCTGGCATATTCGCTGGCCTGCGAAATATCGGCACACACTATGCTGAGACTGTTGCGACGCGGGTCGATACCCTTCATGCGGCAGATTTTTTCGATGGCGCGGTTGTTGAGCGCATCGCATCCGAGCGCATACAGTCCGTCGGTGGGATATATAACCAGCCCTCCGTCGCGAAGCGTCTCGACGGCCTCAGCGATAGAACGAGAGTTAATGCTTGAAGGATAAATTCTCAGTATGTTCATGGCTTTAAATTCTGATTTATAATTTTTTATAAAAATAAATGAGAAATGTCTCGCGACATCTCTCACTCTTAAACCTTTATCTTAATCTAATACTATGAAAAACACACACTGCAAAGGTAAGCATATTTGTTAAATCTGCAATAGCATCACAGCATTGATTAACATAATTTCACTTAAATAACATTTATCGTTGCCCACGCCGAGATACAGGATAAAAGAGGTACAACGAAAAAGGGTGGCTTACTTGCCGAAAAACCTGTTGCGGCGCGTCAGCCTCATTTGCCGGCGCTCTGACGCGTCAGGACACGCCGCCTCTTCGGCATATTCCTGATACCGCATATTCATCGACGATTTATAGGTGGCGAACATCTCGCGTGTCCCTTTTTCATCGTGGCTGAAGTTCATGCGGTTTTCAATTCCGACAGTATCGGCAATAGCGTCGACATCGATTTCCGAGCCGATAAGGTTCACCGTCCAGCCCTGCTCTTTGAAATAGGATATGAGTCGACGGACATCATCGAGTCGATAATGGGTCGACGAGTTTTCCATTCCGTCGGTTATAATGGTTATGATGCCGGTTGCGTCCTCGTGGGTGGCGCTGACGGTTTTCAGCTCCGACAGCGTCGAACCGACGGCGTCGAGAAGCGGAGTGCCGCCGTTGGGACGGTAGTCTCCGGCAACGATTTCGCGAACCTTAGTGGCATCTTCGTTTTTGAGGATATAGCGCGAACGGTGACAGCCTGACGAGAACGCATAGACCGACACGAGCGAACGGAGTTCCCCATTGTTGTCGAGAGCGCCGTTGCGCGCCACCTGAATGACTTCATTGCAGCCCGAGATTGTGCGTTTTTCGAGGCCTGACATTGAGCCGCTTTCGTCAAGAATAATGAGGTTGAATACAGTGGTTTTCATAATGCTACGGGTTAGTTGTTGGTTAATGATTAAGAATGTCGAGAGTTTGTCGGCGCCCGTCGGGACGTCGGCTGTTAAAGAGTGAGAGTTCTGAAAATCAGTCGGTCAGAAGTCGAAAGTTATATTGCGGGTCGAGGAATCGCCGTCGTCCGACGAGTCGTCTTTCTTCCTGCGCCTGACGAAAGAGAAAAGCTTCGAGGGCTTGCGTCCGGCGCGCGGAGCTTCTTCAGTCTCGCGGCAGTTGGCTTCCGGCATAATGTCGGGAGCAGCATTGCTGCATGGAGGTGCCGCGGATACCTCTTCGAGCAAACCTGTCTGGAGAGCTTTTCGCTGGAAGTTGCGGCGATCATAGACCGTGCGGTTGATGACCTCATAGACCCGTTGCAGTTCGCCAAGCGAGAACACCTTGTTAAGGAGCTCGAAAGCCACAGGCCTGACACGCAATGTTTCTGACAGATAAGAACGGGCGGCGTCGATTATTTCGGCATGGTCGAACGCCAATGGAGGCAGTGCGTTCTCATCGAACCAGAGGGCGTTGGCGGCATCATCGCCTGCAATGAGGCGATAGCTGTCGGGGCGCACAAGAGCAATAAAGGCGACCGTCACCACGCGCTCGCGAGGGTCGCGGTCAACTGTGCTGAAAACGCGGAACTGGTGGAGGTAGACGGCTGTCAGGCCCGTTTCCTCGCGCAACTCGCGGGCAGCGCAGTCTTCGACTGTTTCATCTATTCTGACAAATCCGCCCGGAAGAGCCCACATTCCGCGGAAGGGCTCGAACCGTCGCTCGACGAGCAGAATCTTAAGCCCCGTGCCATCGAAGCCGTAGATCACGCTGTCGGTTGTCAGAGCCGGATGGGGATAGCGATAGCAGAAGCATCCTTCTCTGTCGCTGCTGTCGGCCGGATTACTGTTTTTATCGTTAGTGTTCATCGCTTTTGTGTTGTTCTGACGCAAAATTACAAATTGTGTCGGAACTACACAAATATTTTCGTGTAAAAATGACACAAATTTTTCAACTCGCTGATTATAAGATTTATAAATTTTGTAAGATTTATAAGATTTATAAGATCCGCTTGAAATTCGGAAATAAATGTCTACCTTAGCGGGGATGAAAGGGTCAAGAGCGCTCATAGCAGTCATATTGTCGGTTGTCGCACTGGCGTCGTGCCGGGAGCGTCCTGCCGAGAATCCGTCGGTTATTTACAGCTGCGACGAATTCACGGTCTATCCCGACTCTGTTGTTGAAGACACGCTTGTTGTCCGCGCCGACAATCCCCTTCAGCTTTCGGGCGACAGACTTATCTGGCGCGCCCGAGCTGTCGACGGACGACATCCGCTATATCAGAGCAGCCAGCGCCTCGTTGATGCTTTATATAATAGAGGTGTCGCGCGCCTGACCGGACGCCGCACGGAATCGACAGTAGCCAACGCCTACGACATTGCCCTGTCAACGGCGATACTCGACCCCGGTCATTCGATGAAACTGCTTCGGCGACGCATCGAACGCGGGCGCATCGCTTCCGACAGCACAGCGTGGCCTGTGGCGACCGACCGTATCGTATGGGCAACCGCAGCGTGGGAGGTTTACCTGATGACAGGCGACCGCCAGTGGCTCAGCGAGAGCCGGAAGGTGGTCAAGGCTACTCTCGACGACGATCTCGGCTTGCTCTATGACCACCGCTCTGGTCTTTTCAAAGGACAGTCGACCATTCCCTCGGAAGCTGCCCGCAGTTTTCCAGGCTGGATGGGGCTTTCTGACAGATACGCATCTATAGGACTGACTGTCAATGTTCTGTATCTGCGAGCGCTCGAAATTCTCGAGATGATGAACAACGAGAGCGGCATCACCGACCCCGACATAGCTGCTCTTCGGCAGCGTCTGGCTCCTGCCATCAACGATTGCCTGTGGATTCCGAATCTGAACCGTTACAGCCAGTATCTCTATTCCGAACCATATCCGATAGCCTCGCAGGCTTCAGACAATCTCGGACAGTCCCTCGCCATAATCTACGGTGCGGCGACAGCTGAAATGGCCTCGGCCTTGGTCGGTCACAACCCGGTCACTACGCAGGGCATCGAGGCGCTCCACCCCACCCCTCATACTGCCGACAGCATCTACAGCGGGCCGTCGGCCATGGTTATGGGATGGTGGAATCTGGCCGCTCTTAAAGCCGGCAACGGCGATGCGCTGACCGCGGGTATCGGAGCCCTCTGCCGGTCGGCCGCACTGCGCGGTGACGGCGATGCCGCCATAGCGTCATTGCCACTGCGCATCATAGCCGGTATAGAGCTGACGACACGCGGAATCTCGTTTCATCCGTTCGTACCGCAGGCATTCGGCGGAGTCAAACGGCTGACAGGAATCATCTACCGCGACTCTGAGATAGACATAACAGTGCGCGGAACCGGCTGCACCATCGATACTTTCCGACTCGACGGGCGCATCACGCCCGAACATATCGTTCCCGCCGGTATCGTACCGGGGAGCCACCATGTCGAGATAGTGCTCGCCGACGATGTGCTGCCCGCCGGAAAAGTCAACATAGCCGACAAGGCGGTAATGCCTGCCACACCCGACGTCAGATGGACGGGTCTGCGCGAGGCACTAATCCGCGAAGACTCCGGCGACACCGACTTCGCCGTATATCTCAACGGCGACTTCGACGAAGAGATTATCAACCCTAAATATTCGCTTTACGAAGCGCCCGTTTTCACAGCGGTCAGCATAGCGCCTCTGCGCGACGAATCGGTATGGGGATATGCCGGCGCTCCGTATTATTACTATCCCGACTCGTCGTTCGCCATGGTGATTCCTTTCAGCGAACGTGGCGCCGACGAAGAACTCGACATCGACGTGCCTCAGGCAGCGACATACTTTGCTTCGGTCAGTTTCGCGAACCGAACAGGAACCGAACTCCGTCAGAACCGGCCGGTTGCATTCGCAGCGGAAGTCAACGGACAGCCGGTCGGGCTGTTTGTCGGTCACCGCGTCGAACCTCCACTGCTGCGTGCATGGTCTAATATGCTCGCGCTGACTCTCCACAAAGGCAAAATAAAAATCAGAGTTCATCCGCTCAATTATATACATTCTTACAATCCTTTCATCGGCGATCAGCCCATAGAACTGCTCAGTCTCAGGCTTATTCGCTCCTAACTTAAAAGTTACCAATGAAAAAACTGATCATTTCGCTTTCACTGCTGGCCTCACTGGCAGCAACGGCCGCAAAACCGTCGTCACCTCAGATCAACAGCGTCGAACCGCCCTACTGGTGGACAGGCATGGCCAACGACACACTTCAGATCATGCTCTCAGGCCCGCGCATCGGCCTGACAGAGACTTCGATGAAACCTTATGAAGGGGTCAGTCTCATCGAAAGTGTCAAACTCGACTCGCCCAACTATCTGCTTCTTTATCTGACCGTCAGCGACACCGCCAAGCCTGGCGTTCTCGATTTCACGTTCAGCGACGGCAAGAAGAAAGCCGCTCTGCGCTACGAACTCAAAGAACGGTCGAAAGCCGTCAAGGCTCAGGGATTCGACGCCTCCGACGTGCTCTACCTCATTATGCCCGACAGATTCGCACGCGCCGGCGCCACGACCGATGCCGAAGCATCGCGCGGACTCGAATATGCCGTTGAGGTCGACCGAGCCGACCTCAACGCGCGCCACGGCGGCAATATAGCCGGCATGGAGCAACATCTCGGATATATCGACAGTCTCGGCGTTACGGCGATATGGGTCAACCCCGTGCTCGAAAACGACATGCCCGGCGGATCTTACCACGGCTACGCCACAACCGACTACTACCGCATCGACCCGCGTTTCGGCACCAACGGACAGTGGCGCGATTTCGTCGGCAAAGCCCACGACCGCGGAATAAAAGTTGTCATGGACATGATATTCAACCATTCCGGCTCGAACCATCGATGGATGAAAGATATGCCCTCGCGCGACTGGTATAACTTCCCCGATTCGGCAGTAACCACAAACTTCCGCCTGTCGACGCTCCACGACCCCTATGTCAGCGACTACGACAAGAAACGCACTGTCGACGGATGGTTCGTCACGGCAATGCCCGACCTCAACCAGCGCAATCCCCACCTCCGCAGATACCTCTCGCAGAACTCAATATGGTGGATCGAAGACAGCGGCATCGACGGAATCCGCATGGACACCTATCCCTATGCCGACGAACGGGCCATGGCAAGCTGGATCGACGACGTCATGGCAGAATATCCCGGCTTCAATATCGTCGGTGAATGCTGGTATGGCAACGAAGGAGGCGAAGCCTACTGGCAGCGCGGCTCAAAGGTAAATCCCAACGGCGATCCGCGCCTGCCGACTGTCATGGACTTCGTGCTCAGCATAAAGGCCCGCGACGCGTTCAAAGGACAGACCGACCGCCTCGAAGGCCTCAACACTATCTACGACCATCTTGCCCTCGACTATCTTTTCCCCGACCCGACCCATATCCTGACATTCCTCGACAACCACGACACCGACCGTTTCCTGCTCGAAGAGCCTGACGATTTGGGATGGTGGAAACAGGCCATCACATTCCTTCTGACAAGCCGCGGAATTCCGCAGATCTACTACGGCACCGAACTTCTTATGAACGGCACGCGTGCCGCCGGAGGCGACGGCAACGTGCGCCGCGATATGCCCGGCGGATTTCCGGGCGACAAAACCGATGCTTTCACAGCCGCCGGGCGCACCGACAAGCAGAACGAAGCCTTCGACTTCATTCAGAAACTCCTTCAGTGGCGCCGCGGCAACGAGGCCATAGCCCACGGATCGCTGAAACATTTCATGCCCGAAAACGGTTTGTATGTATATCAGCGCCGCAGCGGCGACAAAGAGGTGACGGTTATTCTCAACGGCAACGACTCCCCCGTAACAACCACCATGGAGCGCACTCTCGAGATTCTGCCCTACGGATCGCAGCGCCGCGACATGCTGACGGGCGAAACCATAACCATAAGTCCCGAAATGACATTCTCTCCGCGCCAGATACTGATACTCGAAAATTGAAAAGAATAGGAATCCTGAGCGACACCCACTCCTATTGGGACGACCGCTATACCCGATACTTCGCCGACTGCCGGGAAATCTGGCATGCCGGCGATATCGGTGACTACACCATCATCGAACGCCTCGCCGAGATAGCGCCGGTCAGAGCCGTCAGCGGCAACATCGACAACGCGTATATGCGCAGCCGTGTTCCCGAGCGTGAAATCTTCGACTGCGAGGGAATGAGAGTGTGGCTCGGCCATATAGGAGGCTATCCTGGGCACTACAGCTCCGGAGTGAAGCGTTCGCTCATCGAGAACAGAATAACGCTGATGGTAGCCGGCCACAGCCATATTCTGCGCGTGGTCAACGACAAGGCGCTCGGCCTGCTCCACATCAATCCCGGAGCGGCCGGCCCTTTCGGATGGCAAAAAGTCAGAACACTCGTGAAACTCGATATCGACGAGACTCCCCGAAATCTCGAAGTCATCGAGCTTCACTAACAATAAACCGAAAATGAGAAAACTGTTTTTCATAGCCGCGGCAGCCCTGCTGCTGGCAGGATGCAAAGCCAATCAGGCTGTCTACAAGAAAGTTTATGAATCGGCCGTGGCGACACGCGATTCAAACAGCGTCGACCCGACAATCTACGATCACTACCGCGAAATGGCGCGCCAGCGCATCATCAAGCTCGGCGACGACTCATTGCCACTTACCGTGGAATTCGTCAGCTTCACCCGTGAGCCCGAGGCCGATCCGTCGCTCATGCAGCGCTATAATGTCGTCGTGGCGAGCTTCAAACAGATTTTCAACGCCCGGCGCATGCGCGACCGACTCTCGACAGTAGGCTATCAGACGCCGTTCATAGTCCAGACCCGCGAACCGCTCTACTATGTCGTCGCCTCGACAGCAAACTCGGCTCAGGCCGCCCTCGACGCACTGCGCCACGTAGAGGCCGACTCGAACCTGAGACTGAAGAGACCGATGCCATTCGTGCTCATGCCTGCTCAGGCAGCCCGGTAGTGTTAATTCTGTTTAAAGATTTAACACTTATGTCGAATTATAGTGGAATTCTCGCTATCTTTGGCGTTGCGAACTTTAAAGGCCGAAACGCGTTGAGATAATAAAGAGGGTTACCGTGCCCGCCGAGGCTATGTGACCTTTTTCAACTATTTTTCGGCAATTTTAATTGACTTTTCAGCATTATGAGCAACGAAAACCGCAACACGGGAACCCCGATGGTGATGCGCAACATCTTCGGCATCATCATGATCATCGTCTATATCGGAATGGGCGTCCTATTCTTCATAAATTTCTTCGGCTGGGGTTCGTCATGGAGCTGGGTGCGATGGGCTATAGGATCGCTCCTTGTAGCTTACGGTCTCTGGCGCGGATACCGCCAGTTTACCGGCATAGACTATCCCGACGACAACAAGAACGAATAAAGCCTGACATTCTTTTCGCATAACGATGAAAAAAAACAAGACAATCCGTTTTGCCGCAGCCCTCTCTCTGGCAGTCATTATGGCGGCTGCCACAGTCTCGTGTGACAAGAAGAGCCAGTCAACATCGACCAGCGGTCTGACCCGCGTGGCCTGCGACCAGAGTTTCGAGAACATAATGCAGCAGGAGGTCGAGGTGTTTGAATATATCTATCCGAACGCAAGCATAATGCCCGCCTATCTCGACGAGCAGGCATGCATCGACTCTCTGCTTAACATGGGGCGTGTCAACACCATCGTCGTCACCCGCCAGCTGACTGACAAAGAGAAGAAATATCTCAAAGACCATAAGAAGAACGTCAAGGAAAGCAAGATAGCCGTCGACGCCATAGCCCTTATCTCGAACCCTCAGAACGACATGGACGAGCCGCTGACACGCCGCGAGCTTGTCGACATTCTGACCGGCAAGATAACGCGCTGGGATCAGCTCGGGCCTTCGAAGATGGGCAAGATCGACGTCATCTTCGAGCACCAGAATTCCTCGACAGTGAAATACATGCGCGACTCACTGCTCCGCGGCGCGCAGTTCGGGCCTAACGTCTACGCCCAGAAAACGGCCCGCGACGTGTTCAAAGTCGTGTCGGAAAACCGCGACGCCCTCGGCGTTATCGGAGTCAGCTGGATTTCGGCCGACCTCAAGGGGCGCGAGCTCGACACCAAAGAGCTTGCCGCCAGCCTCGAGCAGAACGACACCACAGCGCGCGACTTCAACGAGGCCGTTAAAGTCATAGCTGTGCGCAACGACGACGCCCTTAAAGCCTACAAGCCCTATCAGGCATATATCTTCGACGGCAGCTATCCCCTCTACCGCTCGATCTACATGATAACGACCGCTCCCGGCGGGAGCCTCGGCCACGGCTTCTACAGCTTTGTCACCGGCTTCCAGGGGCAGAAGCTGATACAGATGACCGGCATTCTCCCCGCCACCGTGCGCCCGCGTATGGTCAATGTCAATTAAACCCGCAATAACTTCGACTGTCTAACGTTATAAAGAACAGAAACAATAAACCAGTCCATATGAAAATCTTCAAACCCCTTCTCTCGGTCATCCTCGGAGGCTTCGCCATCGCAGCGAGCGCCCAGGGCGGCTATCAGGACGGCGTCGACTACTACAACGCCGACCGTTTCGAACAGGCAAAAATCATTCTCGAGAAAACCCTCAGCGACCCCTCGACCAACAAAGGTGTGTCGTACTACTATCTCGGCGCAATCGAGATGCGCGAGAACAATCCCGCTGCCGCCAAGTCTTTCTTTGAGAAAGGTATCGCAGCTGACCCCAAGGTAGGTTACAACTACGTGGGCCTCGGCGAAATCGCCCTTAAGAGCGGCGACAAGAAAGCTGCCGAAGGCTATTTCGACGACGCACTGAAGATGGACAAGAAAGATCCCGAGGTCAGCGCAGCCATCGCCCGCGCCTACTTCAACGTCGACCCCGTGGCCTACAAGAAGCAGATCGACAAGAACATCGCCAAGTCGCTCAAAGACTCGAAAGACAAGGCAACAGCTCCCTACGTGCTTCAGGGCGACATGGAGAGCGCCTTAGGCCACATCGGGCAGGCAGCCGCTTACTATGAGCAGGCCATGCAGTTCGGCGAAGAGACAGGCCGCGTGAACCCCTGGGCCTACGTGAAATACGCCAACCTCTACAACAACACAACCGACAGCAATAACAAGCAGTATGCCATTCGGATGCTCGAGACCCTGAGCCAGAAAGCCCCCAATTCGGCTCTGGCACAGCGTGAGCTCGCCGAAAAATACTACGACGCCGAGCTTTTCTCAAAAGCCGCTGCCGCCTACAAGAAGTATATGAGCAACCCCAACCACTTCCAGCAGGACGAACAGCGCCTCTGCCAGCTGCTCTACTTCGACAACAAGAACGACGAGTCGCTCGCCATAGCCAAGAACATCCTTGCCAAAGATCCTTCGAACCATTATATGTACCGTATGGTGATGGTCAACGACAAAGCTCTTGGCAACAACGCCGAAGCCGCTGAATACGGCAAGAAGCTTTTCGACGCCAAAGACGTGACACTCACCTCGAATGACTACAGCACCTATGCCGACGCCCTTGCCGCCAACGGCAACTACGCCGAAGCTGTCGCCATCTACGAGCAGGGCTACAAAGCCAACCCCGAAAAGAACAAAGGCATGCTGGCCGATATATCGTCGGTCTACAACGATGCCCAGCAGTATGCCAAAGCCGCCGAATACCAGCAGAAGTTCGTTGATCTCGGCGACTATAAGCTTCAGGATCTCTTCACTCTGGCCAACCGCTACCGCAACCTCGCCCTCAGCCTTCCCGAAGGATCGGCAGAACGCACCGAGGCCGCCAAGAAGGGTATCGCCAATATCGACCTCGCTCTCGAAACAGCCGCCGACAGCTCGAAAGGCCCGCTTTACCGCAACCGCGCCGTTCTGCTTCAGCTTCGCGACGGACAGGAGCCGACCCAGGAAATCGTCGACACCTACCTTGAGATGATCAAATATTACGACCTCGCCGATCCCGAGAACCGCACCAAGAACCCCGATGTCTACAAGAGTGCATTCGGCAACCTTGCCCAGTTCTACACAATCAAAGGTCAGAAAGATGAAGCACGCCGCTGGTATGAAGAGCTCTACAAAATAGCTCCCGACACCCCCGGCCTTGCCGAATTCCTGAAGAAATAACCTCCGCGACCGCGGACAAGCATTCGACGCGCCTCCTGCGTTACTGACGCGGGGGGCGCGTTATAAATCTTACAAGGCATCTAACAGAACTATCAGCCTATGAACCAGCCATTGGCCGAGCGCCTCCGACCGACCACTCTCGACGACTATATCGGCCAGACCCATATAACCGGACCCGAAGGAATCGTCAGGCGCATGATCTCGACAGGTCAGATAGCCTCGTTCATACTATGGGGGCCTCCGGGTGTCGGCAAAACCACACTGGCGCGCATAATCGCCAACACCCTCGAAGCGCCGTTCTACACTCTGAGCGCCGTATCGGCCGGTGTGAAAGACGTCCGCGACGTCATCGACCGCTGCAAAGCAGATGCCGAAAGCATCTTCACCAAAGGGCGCCCCATTCTGTTTATCGACGAAATCCACCGCTTCAACAAGAGCCAGCAGGACAGTCTGCTCGGCGCAGTTGAAAACGGCACGGTGACACTCATCGGAGCCACAACCGAGAATCCGTCGTTCGAAGTCATCCGTCCGCTGCTGTCAAGGGCTCAGGTCTATACCCTCAAACCGCTCGACAACGACGAGCTGCGCCAGCTGCTCGACCGTGCGCTGACAAAAGACAAAATCCTCAGCAGCCGAAAGGTCGAGATTGTATCGACCGAGGCATTGTTCCGCTTCGCCGGCGGCGACGGACGCAAGCTTCTCAACATCATAGACCTGCTCGACAGCTCTACGCCTGCCGACAAGCCGATAGTCATCGACGACGCCACCGTTACAGAACGACTTCAGACCAACCCCGCCGCCTACGACAAAAACGGAGAAGTCCACTACGACATAATCTCGGCCTTCATAAAAAGTATCCGCGGAAGCGACCCCGATGCCGCCATCTACTGGCTCGCCCGCATGATCGAAGGGGGTGAAGATCCCGAATTCATCTGCCGTCGCCTCGTCATCAGCGCCTCGGAAGATATCGGGCTTGCCAATCCTCAGGCCCTCGTTGTGGCCAACGCCGCTTTCGACACCCTACGTAAAATAGGCTGGCCCGAAGGTCGCATTCCTCTGGCCGAAGCGACAATCTATCTGGCCACATCGCCCAAAAGCAACTCGGCCTATATGGCTGTCGATACGGCTCTCGCTCTGGTTCGGGAAACGGGAAATCTTCCCGTGCCGCTTCATCTCCGCAACGCCCCGACGAAACTCATGAAGGAGCTTGGCTACGGAGCCGACTACAAATACGCCCATGCCTACGAGGGCAACTTCGTCAAACAGCAGTTCATGCCCAAAGAGCTTGGCTATCACCGTTTCTGGACGCCCGGCTCAAACGCCTCGGAATTCCGTATGGCCCAGCTTCAGAACGAGCGTTGGGGAAATTCAGAACCCGAACAGAAAAAAACAGATAACGAATGAACCGAAAACTACTCCTGACGGCTGTCGCAGTCATTCTGCTGACCGCATGCCGACAGTCTACCGGTGTCAGCAGCGATTACAAGGCTGAACTGAAAAAAGAACTGACAGCTATTGCCGACAGCGCAAAAGGCGACGTCGGGATAGCCCTCATTTACGACGGCGACACTCTGACGGTCAACAACGACGCCATATATCCGATGATGAGCGTATTCAAGCTCCATCAGGCCGTTGCCTTGTGTCGGATGTTCGAAGAAAACGGGACTTCGCTCGATTCAGTGATGACACTGCGGCGCTCGGAACTTGATCCCGACACATGGAGCCCGATGCTGAAAGACCATAGCGACGAAGAAATAAGTCTTCCGATGAGACGGCTGCTCGAATACACGCTGATCGAGAGCGACAACAACGCCAGCAACGAGATGTTCGTCCGCCTCATGCCCCCTGCGGCATGCGACTCGGTCATAGCCGGAATAATCCCGCGCGGCTCATTTGAGATTCGCTTCAACGAAGCCGAGATGCAGGCCGATCATTCGCAAGCCTATTCCAACCGCACGTCACCTCTCGGAGCAGCGATACTTATCGACCGAGTATTCACCGACACCCTCGTCGGCAAAGACTATCAGGACTTCATCAAGTCAGCTCTCATGCGATGCCAGACCGGCCCCGACAAAATCTCAGCCGCCCTATCAGAGCGAGAAGGCATAACAATCGGACATAAAACAGGCTCGGGCTACCGCGACGATAGCGGCCGGCTCGCAGCCAGCAACGACGTTGCTTTTATCACGCTTCCCGACGGACGCCACTATTCTCTTGCTGTATTCGTCAAAGACTTCGACGGCACCGACGCTGAAGCAGCCGCCACAATAGCGCGCATCTCAGAGGCAGTTATCAAAGCCCTTGAATAGGCCGGCGTTCTGTCAGTCAGGCAACTCCCAGACTGCCGGAACACGCGGAATAAGAAGATGTTCCGCCTCAACATTCTCGTGATATTTGTCCCAGACAAAGGCTGTATATCCCGGCATGATATAATATACGGGCCTGCCGTCGAACCTCAGGCCGTTAAGAAAGACAGTAATCTTATTGTCCTCGGTTTTTACCGATTCGCCCACATGAGTATGCGGAGTTATAGTTCCCCATTGCATGACGGTAATCACATGGCCTTTGCCGTCGGTCATGTCCATTGTCTGCATCGTATAATTATCGGGCCATTTTCCCGGAGCTTTCGCAAGCTCCGTTTTTTCGCTGCTGATTCGCCATCCTCTATTATAGAGAGCGACAATGAATCTGTTGTATGACTCATAGATAATTGTCACAGCAACATAGTCTGTCTTCCCATCGAAGAATCGGAGCATTTCATCTTCCTGGTTCTTGAACTGCGCCTTAAGATTATGGATTGCAAACGGGTAAACGACGTTTCCTGACATCAGCATGATTTCGTCGGCACGCTGACTACCTCCGACTCATTCGTCAGATTCGCACTCAGGTCTGTCGGAAAAAGCCGGTTCGCCGGCGCTGTTTTCCGCTGCGCCCCATATCTGGCGGCTTGGAAATGTCGGCTTATTTCCGGCGGACGTGCAAAAGAACGATTGTTTGCCGCGCTCTATGCCGGTCATTCTCGTGAATGGCTGCTGGAAAACGGAAGAGACTTTGCCCGAGATATAGCGCGCCTCGAACGTCCTGAAACAGTCAAAGCGCTCGAGAGGCATATCGCCGACGGCGACAATGTCTATATTGTATCGGCCAGCCTGAGCGAATGGATCGTCCCATGGGCAAACACCCGTTCCGTTCCCGCCGATCATGTCATAGCCACCATCTGCGAAATCAACGGCCGGGGCATATTAACCGGACGATTCGCCTCGAAAAATTGCTACGGCGCGGAAAAAGTCAGGCGCCTCAGACAAGTGACAGGCGACCTTTCCAAATATCATATCACGGTTTACGGCGACTCGAAAGGCGATCGAGAGCTGTTTGCCATCGCACAGAATGCTATACAGATAAAAAGTTAACAATTGTTAACGTGCTTTAACGGCATTAACTTTTTTATACCTTTGCGGCCAAGAAGACAAAACACAAAGATTTATCTATAAAACACATTTCATCTAACAGACATTCCCATCTATTTTTTGCCATCCCCCGAAGTCTCCACTTCGGGGGAAACCTTTACAATGTCGGCAAACACGCAGACACCTTCAATCACAGTGCACAAAAAGACAGCAAACCACCCTGCAAACGCGCAATTATTCCATTTAAACAGGCCGAAAATGGGCCTACAACGCCGAAATACAAGCAAATTGTCATTTTTGTGTTGTAGAACATCGAAAAAAACATGAATATTTTTTGGCCGCAAACACAAGCGACTCCGAAAAATTTGTATATTTGCCCCTGACTAACCATTCAATACCGTTAATCCCAATGAAGAAACACAATTTTTATGCCGGGCCTTCGATCCTGAGCCAGTACACCATCCGCAACACGGCGGACGCAGTGATTAACTTTGCCGAGACAGGTCTGTCACTTCTCGAAGTGAGCCACCGCAGCAAAGAATTTGTTGCCGTTATGGACGAGGCTCAGGCTCTGGTCAAAGAGCTGCTGAACGTGCCCGAAGGCTACAGCGTGCTCTTCCTCGGCGGCGGCGCAAGCCTCCAGTTCTGCATGGCCCCCTTCAACCTGTTGAAAACCAAGGCAGCATATCTCGACACCGGCACATGGGCCCACAAAGCCGTCAAAGAAGCCAAACTCTTCGGCGAAGTCGAAGTTGTTGGTTCGTCGGAAGCCGACAACTACACATATATTCCCAAATATACCGTGCCTGACGATGTCGACTATTTCCACTACACCACCAACAACACCATCTACGGTACGGAAATCCGCAAGGATCCCGACGTGAAAGTGCCTCTGGTAGCCGATATGTCGAGTGACATCTTCTCGCGTCCCGTCGATGTCAGCAAGTATGACCTCATCTACGCCGGCGCCCAGAAGAACCTCGCCCCGGCTGGAACAGTCGTCGTCATCGTCAAAGACAGCGCCCTCGGCCACGTCGACCGCGAGATTCCCACCATGCTCGACTACCGCACCCACATCAAGAAAGGCTCGATGTTCAACACCCCGCCGGTTCTCCCCGTCTACTCAGCTATGCTGACCCTGCGCTGGTATAAGGAGATGGGCGGCGTCGAGGCCATGGAGAAACTCGACCTCGAAAAAGCTGCCGTTCTCTACGACGCCATCGACAGCAGCAAGATGTTCCAGGGCACCGTCACCAATCCCGCCGACCGTTCGATCATGAACGTCTGCTTCGTGATGAAACCCGAATATAAGGAACTCGAAGGCGACTTTGTGAAGTTCTGCACCGAGCGCGGCATCGTCGGCATCAAAGGCCACCGCAGCGTAGGCGGCTTCCGCGCATCACTCTATAACGCCCTTCCCCTCGAGAGCGTCAAGTTCCTCGTAGAGGCTATGAACGACTTCGAAAAAAACCGTTAAGCCATGGCAAAGATACTGATCGCAACCGAAAAACCGTTCGCAGCAGCAGCCGTCAACGGCATCCGCGAAGTCATCGAAAGCTCCGGAATGGAGATGGTTCTTCTTGAAAAATACACCGAGAAAGCTGAACTTCTGAAAGCTGTCGCCGACGTCGAAGGTCTTATTATCCGCTCCGACAAAATCGACAACGAGGTATTCGACGCCGCCAGGAATCTCAAGATCGTTGTGCGCGCCGGTGCCGGCTATGACAATGTCGACCTCGCCGCCGCAACAGCCCATGGCGTAGTGGTTGAGAACACCCCCGGCCAGAACTCCAACGCCGTTGCCGAACTCGTGTTCGGTATGGCCGTCATGATGGCCCGCAACGGCTATAACGGCAAGAGCGGCAGCGAGCTCAAAGGCAAGAAGCTCGGCATCCACGCCTTCGGTCAGGTCGGCCGCAACGTCGCCCGCATCGCCAAAGGCTTCGGCATGAACGTGTCGGCCCTCGACCCCTATTGCCCGAAGGAAGTTATCGCCGAAGCAGGCGTTGAGCCGCTCGACGACATCAAAGAGCTCTACAAAGGCCATGAATACGTGTCGCTCCACATTCCCGCCACCGCAGAAACCCGCGGTTCGGTCGGCTACGACCTCGTCACTCTGATGCCCAAGGGAGGCGTGCTTATCAACACGGCCCGCAAGGAAGTCATCGACGAAGAAGGCCTGATGAAAGCTCTTCGCGAGCGTCCCGACCTCAAATATGTCAGCGACATCCGTCCCGACGCTGCCGACGCCATGATCGAAGAATTCGGCGAGCGCGTGTTCTTCACCCCGAAGAAGATGGGCGCCCAGACTGCCGAAGCCAATATCAACGCCGGTCTCGCAGCCGCCCGTCAGGTAGTGGCTTACCTCACCGACGGAACAGACCGCTTCCGCGTCAACTAAAATTATCGAGTCATCCTTAGAGGCGCTCCCGGCGGGGGCGCCTCTTTTGTTTATAAATCTCACAAAACTTATAAGACTTACAAATTACATCATCGAATATTGGCCGATTTTTGGTAACTTTGCGGGAAATAGCAATGGAAATGACCGACGAGCAAAACGACATCAAACCCATCGACGAAGAGCTGGCCGACAACGGCGAATTCAAGCTCTCCGACAAAGGCAAGAAACTTCTGGCCATGGCCACCGTCAAAGACGCCGAAGACGCCTCTCACCGCCAGCTCTGCGGAATGTATCAGAGCTGGTTTCTCGAATATGCCTCCTACGTTATCCTCGAGCGCGCCGTGCCGCATATCGACGACGGCCTCAAGCCCGTGCAGCGACGTATTCTCCACTCGATGAAAACACTCGACGACGGGCGCTTCAACAAAGTCGCCAACATCGTCGGCAACACCATGCAGTATCACCCCCACGGCGACGCCTCAATCTATGAGGCCCTCGTCGGTCTGGGCCAGAAGGAACTGCTCGTCGACACACAGGGAAACTGGGGCAACACACTGACAGGAACCTCGGCGGCCGCCGGCCGTTATATCGAGGCGCGCCTGTCGCAGTTCGCCCTCGACGTCGTGTTCAACCCTAAGGTGACACAGTGGACTCCGAGCTACGACGGCCGCAAGAACGAGCCGGTGACACTGCCGGTCAAGTTCCCCCTGCTGCTCGCCCAGGGAGTGGAAGGCATCGCCGTCGGTCTGTCGTCGAAGATACTTCCCCACAACTTCAACGAACTGCTCGACGCCGCAGCAGCATATCTGCGCGGCGAAGAGTTCGAGCTTTATCCCGACTTCCCGACGGGAGGTTTCATCGACGTCAGCCGCTATAACGACGGCCGGCGCGGCGGCTCGCTGAAAATACGCGCCAAAATCGAGAAAATCGACAACAAGACGCTGGCCATAACCGAAATTCCCTACGGCAAGACCACCGGCACTCTCATCGACTCGATAATAAAAGCATTCGAAGGGGGCAAGATAAAAATCCGCAAGGTCGACGACAACACGAGCCAGACGGCTATGATAGTAGTGCACCTTCTGCCCGGCACCTCGAGCGACAAGACTATCGACGCCCTCTATGCCTTCACCGACTGCGAGGTTTCGGTGTCGCCGAACTGCTGTGTAATCAGCGACAACAAACCCCATTTCCTCGGAGTAAGCGATGTGCTGAAGCATAACGCCGACCGCACACGTTCTATTCTCGGCCGCGAGCTCGAGATTCAGCGCGACGAGACCGCCGAAGCGCTCTTCTTCGCCTCGCTCGAGCGCATCTTCATCGAAGAGCGCATCTATAAAGACAAAGAGTATGAGCAAAGCCGGTCGAACGACGAGGCTATAGCACATATCCACCGCCGCCTCGAGCCGTGGAAGCCGAAACTGCTGCGCGAAGTGACCGACGACGACGTGCGGCGCCTGTTCGAGATCAAGATGGGGCGCATTCTGCGCTTCAACGCCGACAAACAGGAAGAGCTCATCGCCGGCTACAAGGCACGCATAGCCGATCTCGAGGACAAGCTCGCCCATCTGACCGACTACACTATCTCATGGTTCGAGAACCTGAAGGAGCGCTACGGAGCCGCCTTCCCACGCCACACGGTCATACGCGGCTTCGACTCCATTGCCGCCGCCACCGTGGCCGAGGCCAACGAAAAGCTCTATTTCAACCGCGACGAAGGATTCATCGGCACCGGTCTGAAGAAATATGACCCGATATGCAGTTGCTCGAGCCTCGACGATGTCGTCATCATCTACCGCGACGGCCGCTACAAGGTTGTGAAAGTCCAGGAAAAGCTGTTCGTAGGCAAGAACGTGCTCCATATCGGTGTATTCAAGCGCAACGACACACGCACGGTCTACAATGTCATCTATCAGAACGGCCGCGGCGGAGCCTTCTACATGAAGCGATTCTCGATTACCGGCGTCAAGCGTGACCACGAATATAACCTGACTCCCGGACTTCCGGGCACGCGCATAGCCTGGTTCTCGGCCAACCATAACGGCGAGGCCGAGATTGTCCGCGTCACCCTGAAACCGCGTCCACGTCTGACCAAACTTCAGTTCGACGTCGACTTCGGCGCCCTCGCCATCAAAGGGAAAGGGGCGATGGGCAATCTCGTGACGAAAAACGAGGTTCACCGCTTCTCGCTGAAAGAGAAAGGAGTTTCGACACTCGGCGGACTGAAAGTCTGGTTCGACCCCGACGTGCTCCGCCTCAACACCGACGGCCGCGGCGAACTGCTCGGCGAGTTCCAGGGGCAGGACGAGCTGCTTGTCATTCTGAAAAACGGCGAGTTCTACACCTCGAGCTACGACCTCACCAACCACTACGAGGACAATATCCTGCGCATAGAGAAATACCGTCCCGGTCACGTCTGGACAGCGATCCTCAACGACGCCGACCAGGGAGGCTACCCCTACCTGAAACGCTTCAAATTCGAGAGCACGTCGCGCAAGCAGCGATGGCTCGGAGAGAGCGAGAAATCGACACTGGTTCTTCTGACCGACGAACCGGGCGCCCGTTTCCTCGTCACTTTCGGAGAGGCTGATGCCTTCCGCGAGCCGATGGAAGTGTCGGCCCACGATTTTGTCGGGGTTAAATCATTCAAAGCCAAAGGCAAGCGCCTGACAACATGGACGATCGATCATATCGAAGAACTCGAACCTGAGGCTGTCGACGACGCCATAGACTCGATAGAAGCCGACGACAGCGAAACCTCTGATGAAACCAATGCCGAACCTGACAAGAGCGACGATGAAGTGCGCGATGAGATTCTGGGTCAGCAGCGTATTTTTTAGTCTGCTCGCCCTGACGGGCATGTCTCAGGAGCGCCCGGTGACGTCGGCCTACACTATCGAAGCCGGCTCAGCCCGGCTATGCGATACTTATCTGACGCCGCTGCACTACCGGGGCTGGAACGCCGCGCTCGCCTACGAACGCTTTCAGGCCATGCGCTTCAGTCCCGAGAACTGGATAATGCGCCTCGACGGACGTCTAAGCGTTGACCATACCGAAAATCCGGCCCGCAACGCAACGATGTGGAACCTCGATCTGCGGCTCGGATGGGGAATGATGCGCCGATGGCATCTGCCCTGCAATATTACCCTGGCGGCAGGTGGCTCGACATCTGTTGACGGAGGCGCCCGCTACCTCGCCCGCAACGGAAACAATCCCGTGTCGGCCAAAGGCGCCTGGAACGTAAGCCTGACAGGAATGGCCACTTGGAATGTCAGACTCGGGCGCCTGCCTGTGACGCTCCGCTACCAGCCCGAAATGCCGCTGGCCGGAATCTTCTTCTCCCCTCAATACGGCGAGCTATATTATGAGATATGGCTCGGCGACCGCGACGGCCTCGTCCATTTCGCATGGCCCGGAAATTACTTTGTGCTCGATAATCTGCTGACGGCCGACCTCCGCTTCGGTGCGACCGCCCTGCGGATCGGCTACCGCGGCCGCGTCGCCTCATCCAAGGTTAACAATATCGTCACCCGCGAAATAACCAACGCCTTTGTTATCGGAGTGTCGGGCGAATGGCTCAGCCTTTCTCCCGGGCGCACCGCCATCGACGAAAAGATAATCTCAGCCTACTACTGATGAAACAATTTCATATACTCGCCCTGCTGGCGTCGCTGCTGCTGACGACTGCGTGCCACGAAGTCAGGGAATATGAGCCCGACCCGCGCGGAACCTTCGAACAGCTCTGGACAATTCTCGACACCCGCTACTGTTTCTTTGCCGAAAAAGGCATAGACTGGAACGACGTCCACGACCGCTACAGCGAAAAGATAAGTAACGAAATGACGGCCGAACAGCTCTTCAACGTCTGCGCCGACATGCTCGGAGAGCTCCGCGACGGCCACACCAACCTGTCGTCGACATTCAACACATCCTACTACCGCAAATGGTGGAGCGACTACCCCCAGAACTATTCGGCGCGGCTCATCGAAGAACATTATTTCAATTTCAACTACCTCGTAGCGTCGGGACTCACCTACGGAATGCTGAGCCCCAATATAGGATATATACGCTACGCATCGTTCTCGCAGCCTATAGGCGAGGGTAATCTCGACCAGGTTCTGGCCTATCTGGCCAGCGCCGACGGGCTTGTCATCGATATCCGCGACAACGGCGGCGGCGATATGACCAACGTCGAGATTCTCGTGTCGCGCTTCATCGACAGCCCTACGCTTGTCGGCTATATCAGCCACAAGACCGGCCCGGGGCATGACGAATTCTCGGAGCCCCGTCCCTACACCTATAAGCCGGCCGCACCCGGACGTATGCACTGGACGAAACCTGTAGCCGTGCTGACCAACCGCTCTACATTCAGCGCAGCCAACAATTTCGCCTCGATAATGAAACTGCTTCCGGGCGTCATGATTGTCGGAGCCACAACCGGAGGCGGTTCGGGTATGCCCTACTCCAGCGAACTGACCAACGGCTGGACAATCCGCTTCTCGGCCTGCTCGGTGCTCGACGCCGAGAGAAACACAACCGAATTCGGCGTAGAGCCTACAGAAGGCTGCGCCGTCGATCTCGACCCGCAGGCAGCCCTCGAGGGACGCGACACGATGCTCGACCGCGCGATCGAACTGCTCAAAATGAAATAGGCAACGAAGCTGTCAGTCCTCTCCGAGGTCGTCGTAGGTCTGATAGAGAAAATCGTTGTAGGGGAAGCGCGTCAGGTGGATCTCCTTGGCTTTCTCGTAAATCATATCTTTCAGTTCGGGGATGTTCAGCTCCTTCTTGGCCGATATGAAAACAGCGTCACCGCCGAGGCGGCTCATCCACGACTCTTTAAGTTCTTCTAGAGTTATGTTCTCACGCGTGCGCGGAGTAAGGTCATCAGCGTCCTTCTCGACATGGGTGTAGGCGTCGATTTTGTTGAACACCATAATCACAGGCTTCTCGCAGCCGCCGCAGATGTCGTTGAGCGTTTCGTTGACAACCTTTATCTGTTCCTCGAAATTCGGATGGGAGATGTCGACAACGTGAATCAGCAGATCGGCCTCGCGAACCTCGTCGAGGGTCGACTTGAACGACTCGACAAGATGGGTCGGCAACTTGCGGATAAATCCTACGGTATCAGTCAGAAGCATCGGCAGATTGTCGACGACAACCTTTCGAACAGTGGTGTCGAGCGTGGCGAAAAGCTTGTTCTCGGCAAACACGTCGCTCTTGCTCAGCAGATTCATCAGCGTCGACTTGCCGACGTTGGTATATCCGACGAGGGCAACGCGCGTCAGCTTGCCGCGGTTCTTGCGCTGCACAGCCTTCTGGCGGTCGATGGCACGCAGCTGCTCCTTAAGCCATGCTATGCGCGTCAGGATTATGCGGCGGTCGGTCTCGATCTGGGTCTCGCCGGGACCGCGCATACCGATACCGCCGCGCTGGCGCTCGAGGTGAGTCCACATTCGCGTCAGGCGCGGCAGCAGATACTGATACTGGGCCAGCTCGACCTGAGTCTTGGCGTTTGCAGTCTGAGCGCGACGGGCGAAGATGTCGAGAATAAGACTCGTTCGGTCAAGAATCTTAACCTGAAGCTCCTTTTCGATATTGGCCACCTGTTTCGACGTCAGTTCGTCGTCGAAAATCGCCAGACCTATATCGTTGGTCTCGACAAACTGCTTGATTTCCTCGAGTTTGCCCTTGCCGACAAATGTGCGCGGGTTGGCATAGGGAATCTTCTGCAGAAACTTCCTGACGCAGACCGCGCCGGCTGTGTCGGCCAGAAACTCGAGCTCGTCGAGATACTCTTTAGCCTGCGCCTCGTTCTGGTTTTCGGTTATAAGACCGACGAGCACAGCCCGCTCGGTCGTAGCTTCTGAAATTATCTGTTCTTTCATTTGTTCAATTGACAGGACAAAATTAATGTTTTTCCTCCAATCTCTCTATAAATAACAAACGCGAGCGCAAAAAAGACACTGAACAAGGCGTTACATTATGCCTATAGCGAAGCTGTCAGTGCATTTCGCAGGGCGTTTTCAATAGATTTGTCGATAGACAATGTAATCAACAGTGGATAAGTGGCGATATTTTTCTAATTTTGAGACTTAAATCAGACGATATGAAACTATTTCAGACTATTTACTTGATATTTGCCATTGCGCTTGTCGGATGTTCAGCGCAATCCACTGACAATCAAGCGACAACATCAGCACCGCTCGACTCACTGGCGCCATCAATGAGCTACAATGAGGCCATAAAACGGCTTGTTGATTCTCCGTCGGCCGATGGTTTCATGTATCACATCGCCTTTTACAAGTCTATTGAGGTTGATTCGCTCAGTCATTACGCCCGGACCATCGATTCGCTCAGCCGGCTGAACGTCGCGGGCGACAACCTTCACTATCTTGTATCGCACCGTCTGCTCTCATCGTATCTTTTGTCGCGCGCCGACTTCGATTCCCTGAAGGCTGAGGCACTGAGTCTGAAACCCTCGCTCGACCTGACTCAGGAGGAAATCGCCTGCCACGTCATCGCCAAAGCCCTTCTGGCCACCGACAGCCACTCGGCTCTCGATATGCAGCTGCGCGCCGTGTCGGCCATGCGCCACGGTGGAGCCTACAGATCGGCCGAAGTCTTGTCGCAGGCCGGCCTGATTTGCAGCAACCTCGGGCGCTACCCGACAGCCATGGACTATCTCAACGAAGCTGCCGACACACTTGCCGTTCACGGATGGCCCTGCCGCGAAACAATCATAAATCTCGGCAACCGGGCGTCGCTCTACCAGACCCTCGAAATGGTCGACTCTGCACTCAGCGTCAACCGTCAGGCCATTGGCCACGCTCATTCAAGTCCGAGTTTTCTGGCCGACCTGCTGACCAACCGCGCAATGATTTTTGCCCGCGCAGGCAAGCGCGATTCGGCATATCTCTGTTTTGACTCCACGCTCAGGGTTGTCGACAGACTGGAAGTGCCTTATGTCCAGATGTTCATGCGCCATGTGCGCGCCCGCCGCGCCCTGCTGATGCTCGACGACCCGAAAGCAGGCAACGGCGACATAGCCCAGGCTGTCGCCGACCTTCAGGCGGCCCTCCACGACAAAGTGGGCCAATGGGAAGAGCAATTCGGCGTAGGTCTCGGAATGTTCAAACTCGGACAACCAGGAGCCGTTGAACTAATGAAACAAGCCCACGACTCTATCGCATTATATCTCGACCCGAGAGAACTCCTGTGGGCCAAGCGTCACCTGATCGACGCCTACATAGCCGTAGGCGACCAATCGCGTGCGTCGGCCGAATATGCCTCGGCGTTCGCCCTGGCCGACACTGTTGATATGCGCCATGCCCGCTATCTTTCGATAATCGGCGAAATTCAATATCACATTCGTCAGCAAGCCCGTGAGAACCAACTGCTGAAAAAAGCCCATAACACCGACCGCGCCAAAGTTTTCTGGCTGATGCTCGCCTGCTTGCTCGGCGCGGTTCTTCTTGTGTGGGCCGGCTCGTTTATATTCCTCAACCAGCGTTTCCGAAGCCGTCGCCGTCAGGTCAACTCCCAGCAGATGAATATGCTCATCGAAAACCAGAAAATGCTCAACCGACATATCGACGAGCTCCAGAATGCCGGGGACGGTTCAATTGACTGGTCACGGCTCACCCCCTCGTCGATGTCGCCCGAAGATACCGCCCGTTTCCGACAGTCGTTTACAGCCCTCTACCCTATGTTCATTCCCCACCTTCGCGAGTTCTACCCTGCCCTGACAACCGGAGACGAGACAATGTGTATGTTGATCAAAATCGGGCAGAATTCGTCGGACATCGGACTCACCCTCGGAATCTCCCGCGCCTCGGTCAACACCGCCCGCTATCGAATCCGCAAGAAAATGGCTCTCACGAAAGAGCAGCAACTCGACGAGATAATCGAAAAGTTATGACAAGACAATAGATTCTTTCGTTTTTCAATAGACAATCACCTTTGCATTGCAACAATCTATTCCTAAAATTTGAAATCATAATTACATTTGCTAACAAATCATCCACTTTTCTTAATTAATCAAAAATTTTGCGTTATGAAGAGAACACTATTATGCTTATCGGCGGCGCTATTGCTCGGCGTAAGGCCGCTGAATGCACAACCAGACGTGTCGGCCTCCACACCGGCTTCTAATCCGCGCTACACAATCGAGCATCTTTCCGATGCTGCCACACCGCTAATCGAAAAACGCGTAGGGGGCTCTGACTACGACGCTACTCTGCGCCTGCTGAGCCGCAATATAAAGGGCGCCGTCAGCTATGCCGTTCCCGGCGAGGTGAACAGGGTCATGAAAGCCCCGATGCCCGAACCCGACCTCGCTTTATGGGGTGTGGTCGGTTATTCCGACCATAACGAATCAGGCACGATGAACGCCCACCGCGGATTTTATTCAATCGACGGTTCGGGCAACTTCACCAAACTCGACTCTTGGGAAATCGGCAGAGCTCCCGGCCAGCCGGCAGCATTCACCGACGACGGCCGCGTCGTTATGCTCGGCACCTATCAGTCCTACCGCCTGTTCTCGACCAGCACCTGGACCGAAACCGAGACACTCTCAACCCCCGGCCGCAACTATGACCTCTATTCATGCACCTGGGATCCCTACACTGCCGGTCTGCTCGCCTGCACAACCAACATCGACGATAACAGCAGCGAATTCCCCTATCAGCTTGTCTACATCAATATAACAACTATGGAGCGCACCGTTCTGGATAACCTTGCCGTGCCTCTCTACGCCATCGCTGTCGACAACGAGGGAAAAATCTACGCGCTGACTCAGGATTTTGACTTTGTCACCTACGGACGCGACGGCACACCGACTACCGTGAAAACCGCCATCGTGCCCTTTACCCTCGACAAAGCATATGGCGGCAGCGCAATGATGTGGGATCAGATCAACAACCGCCTGCTTGTAGGAATACGCGGCGTAACAGACGAGCCTATGGCCAGCGCCAATCCGTTCCCCGGCTGCCTATATTGGATTGACCCGGCCACGGGCGACGCCACAATGATTCTGCAGTTCACCTACAACGACGAAATCAAAGCCCTTGCATATCCCAATGGCGCCTATATTCAGGCCGCTCCCACACGGGTTGCCGACCTGAAGACTGAATTCACCGCCGGTTCGATGAAAGGCAATGTCTCCTTCACCGCTCCCGCGAATGCAATTGACGGAACCGCCCTAAGCGGCGATCTGACTTATTATATCTATTCCGACGGCAATATCATCAGTTCGGCCACCATCGCCCCGGGCGAAGCCGCCAATCTCGAAGTCACTGCTCCCGACGCCGGAAGACACACAATCGCCGTCCAGCTGTCGAACACTGCCGGACGCGGCCCCGTAGCCGGTAACACGCTGTTCATCGGCAACGACGTGCCCAACGCCCCCGTAAATATCACCGCTTCGCTCTCGGGCAGCGGCGTGCTTGAGATTTCATGGTCAAAAGTGACCGATGCCGTCAACGGCGGATTCATCAACCCCGACCAGATTACCTATCAGATTATCCGCTATAACCTGACAGACACCGAAGAAGAGCCCGTTGAGCTCGGTGAATCGAGCACAAACTCATTTTCAATCTCTATGGAGGAACCTGCCGAATTGACCGACTATCAGTTTGGCGTAACCGCCACATTCGACGGCAAGACATCGCCCGTGGGCCGCTCGAACGTTCTCAAGGCCGGACTTCTGGCAACTCCCTGGAGCTTCGACTTTTCGGATGAAGCCGAAACAGAAGCCACCTTCTCTTTCCTGAACTACAACGGCAACAATTACGGCAACTGGTCGTGGGGCTATGACGGATGGGGCGACAACAAAAACGGACATGTGTACGCCCGCCGCAACTACAGCGAAAGCGGCGATGTCGACAAATGGCTTGTCTCTCCAGGTCTGCGCTTTCTGAAGGATAAGGTTTACCGTTTCGACGTCGACCTCAAGAATTCAGGCAACTACTATCAGGAACAGGTCGAGGTTCTCGTCGGCACCGACCCCGAAAATCCCGAGACATGGACCAACTATGTGATTGAGCCGACCGACGTGACCTCAAACTCATGGACTACTTTCACAGGCTATATAACCGTTCCTGCCGACGATAAATACTACGTTGCGCTGCACTTCTGCACGCCATCGTCGCGCAGAACCTCCTCTCTCTATGTCGACAACATGAAGATTGGCGATGCTGTAAACGCTTCCGCTCCCGGTTCGGTCAGCAACCTCAAGGTAACTCCCGCCGCATTGGGCTACTACTTCGCCAACGTGTCATTCACGACGCCTACCAAGAACTTCATGCAGACCGAGAATCTGACCTCTCTGACCGCAGTAAGGATTCTCCGCAACGGCGAACTGGTCAAAACAATCGAAAATCCCGCACTCGGGACTGAGCTAACCTTCAAGGATGAGAATCTCGATCCCGGCGCCTACACCTATAGCGTCGTAACCGTCAACGCCGACGGCGAAGGGCCCGCCATGTCAGCCGATACTTATGTCGGAGTCAAGCTCCCCACCAGCCCCCAGAATGTCAGCTTCGAAGAGAATCCCGCCAAGCTCGGCGAGGTGACAATCACCTGGGACGCTGTCAACAAAGCCGAAGACGGCTCGATGATTCCGCCGACGTTCATCAGCTACGACGTTGTCGAACTAATCGGCGACAAGCAAATTCTGATCGAAACCGTGACCGAGCCATCCTACACCTATCAGGCAGTAGAGCCCGGACAGCTCCAGCAATTCAAGCGCTATGCCGTCTTCGCTGAAACCGAGAGCGGAGTAGGCCGCGGCCTCGCCACTGCCACCAAGCCTGTCGGCGATCCCTCGAAACTGCCTTTCGCTGAATCGTACGCAAATGCGGGAGTGACAACTCCTATCGCTATCAACGGCGCGTGGGGAACGGTTGTTGACGGCGATATCGTCAACGGGCCTGTGGCTGTCGACGGCGACAACGGCTATATGGTAATGATCGGGACGCATATCGACGAAACCGCCGACTACATGATTGGCAAGCTCGACCTGACGGAAGCCAAATCGCCCTATCTCTCTTTCTGGACCTACAATATCGTTCCCAATTCGGGCGACCCCGACCTCAATGAATTTCGTATCATCGTCACTACCGACGGCGAACAAACTGCTGTCAAGTCATTCGCCATCGCTCAGGAATGTCGCCACGAAGGCTGGAACCGCATCCTCGTCGACCTCCGCAAATTCGCCGGCAAGACTATCGAGCTTGACTTCCGCGCCAAAGTGGTCAATATGGCCTTCGTGCTGCTCGACGATGTGCGCGTGTTCGACGCTCCCGACCACGACCTCGTCATAAAGGATTTAGTTACCCCCGACGAAGTCGATGCCAACAAGCCGTTCAACATCCGCACTATCATCGAGAACTACGGTTCGAAAAACGAGAATGACTACACAATCAACATCTACCGCGACAACGAAAAAGTTGTCACCGCTCCCGGCAAATCCGTTTCGCCCACCCAGACAGTCTTTATTGACCTTTCCGACGTCATGTCTACCATGCTCGAAGGGGGCAGACACACCTACCGGGCTGAAATAGTTGTCGATGGCGACAACAACACCGCCGACAACGTCTCGGTCGAAATGCCTGTATCGCTCAAGCTCCCGAAATATCCGACTGTCGAGAACCTCAGCGGCGAAAGCAAAGACGGCGACATCGTGCTTCAATGGGAGAAACCCACTATCGTCCGTAACCCCGAAAAGGTGACCGAAAGCTTCGAGGACTTTGACGCCAACACCCAGTATTTCGACGAATGGAGCCGCATCGACAGCGACGGACAGCCTATCTACGGCTTCACCGACCTCGATATGCCGGGTCTTCTCAAAGGCGCTCCCCAGTCATGGTTCGTCATTGACGAGTCGATGCCTGAATTCGACAAAATCGACTCGTTCGGCGCTTACGAAGGCAGCAAGATGCTCGGCCAGTTCCTTCCCGAGGAAGCGGCCTGCGACGACTGGCTCATTTCGCCCGCTCTCATCGGCAAAGCCCAGGAAATCGACTTCTACGCCCGCGCTTATTTCACAACTGACGTCAGCGAGTTTGAATTCGGCTTCGCAACCGATGAACCTTCGGAATACTTCGGATTCAGCCCCTACAACTTTACGACTATCGCCCGAGTCGCCGTTCGTGGCAACGCCTGGACCCACTACACCTTCGAGGTGCCCGACGGAGCGAAATATTTTGCCGTTCGTGCCAACTCAGTCAACGGCATAATGCTCCTTGTCGACAACTTCACATATCGCCCGCGTGCCAATTCCGACCTTAAGTTAAGAGGCTACAATGTCTACCATAACGGTCAGCTCCTTAACACTTCGCCGATAGCAAGCGTAACCTTCACCGACAAGGCTCCCGAGGTTGGCTCTCACGACTATGCCGTAACAGCTGTCTTCGACAAGGGCGAATCAATACCGATGCTCACCACAGTCGGCCTGTCGGGTCTCGACGCCATCTCGGTCGACGGCATCAACGTGACGGTCGACGGCCGCAACATCATCGTCACCGACGCCGACGGCCGCATGGTCAGCGTGGCCAATGCCGCCGGAATGATGCTCTACAACGCCACAGGCGCTCAGCGCACGATTGTTCCCGTAAGCCTGCCCGGCGTCTATGTTGTCGCCGTAGGTGAATCTGTTTTCAAAGTAGTTGTCAGATAAATAATTGCTCAAAATAACCGGGAGGCTGCTCCGCTGTTCAGCGAGGCAGCCTCCTGTGTTGTTCGACACATAGCGGCAGGTTCATTTCGCCATGCGCTTTTTAAGCTTCTCGACCTGCTCGGGCGTCAGTTTCAACACCTTAAGTTCAAGCAGATCGTCGCGTGTGGCATAATCACACGGAATCTCAAGCTCGCCCTTGGAATTGACAGCGCCATAAAGTCCGTTCTTGCGCACAATGGCATAGCCCCAGTTGAAATCCTCGACCTCATCGAACTGAGGCTTGACAACGGTCTTGCCCTGAAGGTCGATAAAGCCCCATTTGTTGCCTATCTGGACAGCTGCAAGCTCTTCGCGGAAAGGGCGCGCGTCGTCAAAGCGGGCGCGGATAACAACGCGGCCGTTGGGATTGACATAGCCGTAGCGGCCGTTCATCTGCTGTTGCGGAGTCAGGAAATCGGCCGAAGCCGTCAGCGTTGCGGCCACAACTGCGATGGCCACAAACAAAAAGCGTAAGTAATATTTCATACTACAAAGATAACAATTTTCAGATAAAATTTCTCAACTGCCTTTTTTTAAGATAACGAAAAGCCCGAATTTTCATATATCTTAGCTCGGCGATAGAAGAAAAATTGCACTGGAAACGCTTTTTTTTTGGAAAAAACGAAGCTGCCCGCTATATTTGCGAACGAAAATATTGACAAAACCCAACTCCTTTTCTAAACCATAAAAACTAATTACCATGATCATCGGAATTCCGAAAGAGATCAAAAACAATGAAAACCGCGTGGCAGTTACCCCCGCGGGAGTGAAAGAACTCATTGGCCACGGCCACACGGTCTATGTCCAGCAAACCGCCGGAAACGGCAGCGGCTTCTCCGACAAGGAGTATACCGACGCCGGCGCACAGCTTCTCCCCACAATAGAAGACGTCTATGCCAAAGCCGAGATGATAATCAAGGTCAAAGAGCCGATCGAACCCGAATACAAACTCATACGCAAGGGTCAGCTTCTGTTCACATATTTCCACTTCGCTTCTGACCGTCCTCTGACCGACGCCATGCTCGACTCAGGCGCAACCTGCATCGCCTACGAGACAGTCCGCCTCGCCGACCGCAGCCTTCCGCTGCTCGTGCCGATGAGCGAAGTTGCCGGACGTATGTCGATTCAGGAAGCCTGCCGCTTCATGGAGAAACCTCAGGGTGGACGCGGTGTGCTGATGGGAGGCGTTCCAGGAGTGCGTCCCGCACGAATTCTCATTCTCGGTGGCGGTGTCGTAGGCCGTAATGCCGCCAAGATGGCCGCCGGCATGGGCGCCGACGTCGTCATAACCGATATCTCACTGCCTACGCTGCGCTACATTAACGACACTATGCCCGCCAACGTCAAGACCGTTTATTCGTCGCGTCATAACATCGAACAGGAACTTCCGCAGGCCGACGTCGTTATCGGTTCTGTGCTCGTGCCCGGCGCCAAAGCACCCCATCTCGTCACCCGCGACATGCTCAAGCTCATGCAGCCCGGCGCTCTGCTGGTCGACGTCGCCATCGATCAGGGCGGATGCTTCGAGACCTCGAAACCGACAACCCATTCCGAACCCACCTACGAGCTCGACGGTATCGTCCACTACGCCGTAGCCAACATACCCGGCGCAGTTCCGCGCACGTCGACTTTCGCTCTGACCAACGCCACACTGCCCTACGCTATCCGCCTGGCAGATCTCGGCTGGAAAGAAGCCTGCCGCCGCGATCCGGCTCTGGCTCAGGGCGTGAATATCGTCGACGGCAAGGTTACCTATCCCGGCGTTGCCGAGGCTTTCGATCTTCCTCTGACTCCGCTCGATCTCAACTGATCACATTGAGCTATCACATATCAAGAACGGGGAGGCTGACCGCCTCCCCGTTTCTTATTAATGATGCTTTGACAGTTATCTGACAACAAACTTGCGTCCTTTCGAAAAATAGATTCCGGCAGGCAGTGTAGCGATGTCGGCTTCGGTAGCTCCGCGCATGACGCAGACTCCCATTATCGAGTAAACGTCGAAGGTGGCAATGGCTCCGTCGCCGACGCCGGCAATGCCGGCGCGCTCGGTATAGACCGCAACTTCATCGGAGACAAGACTGGTCAGGCCTCCGCTGCCGTATGCGGTAACTGTGTAGAAATACTGGGTGTGTCCTGAAAGTCCGCCGACAGCCGCCGAAAGAACCTGACCACAGTCGCGGCCGTTCCAGCCTTCGGCATAAACAGGGTTAAACGAGCCGTCATGTCTGACAATAATATCGTCGATATACAGCGAGCCCGAACCTCCGCGATGAAACACGATACGCAACCGTGTAGTCCCTGAAGGCATAAGCGCGTCGTCTTCGCTGCCGCCGATAGTGACGACAGAGCCTTCGGTTCTGACAACAGGGCTGACGGTGTGGACTGTCTGCCACGCTCCGTCGACCATCGACTCGACGCTGATCGAGGCATTGTCGTCGGTCGAGTTGCCGCGATACCAGAACGACAGCGAATTGATCATTCCGGGATATGCCGGAGTCGATATGCGATCGCCGTCGGCCATCATGCGCAACGACGGAGCGGCCTCGCCGTAATAGTTCGCGAGATTGCCGGTAGAGCCACAGCTTGTGGCCCAGCCTTCGGGCAGGTCGAGCCCGGCCGAGAAGTCGACAACATCGGTCAGCGGATCAATTATCTCTTTAGCATAGACGCTGACCTTATAGCCCAAAGCTCCTTCAAGAGCCTCCCAGCGGGCAGTGAATCCGCTCTCGGTCACATCGGTTGCCGCCAGAGCAGTCGGGCGCAGCATATCGATCGTCGGATCGAGAGTCCTGACTGTCATAGGCTCGGAATCGTAGGAGATACGGTCGCCGTCGCATGAGCGGACAACATAGTTATAGTCAGTAGCGGGTTTGAGGTTCTCAACCTTATAGGAGGTTTTGCCTTCGACTTTGACAGTCAGGAACGGCACTTTCGACAAACCTTCGCTGACAGCAAGCTCATAGCTTCCGATTCCGGCCACAAGCTTCCAGTTGGCGGTGAAGGAGGTTGTCGCTATGTCGGTAGCCGGCTCGGTCTCGGGAATTTCGAGGGCATCTCCCCCGCCCTTGACGCGGAAGGTGATATTATCATCGACTTCTGAAATATCGGTCAGCGGCATATCGGGATCGACACCTACCCATGTCGTCATAGCCGGGGTCGATGCCGACGTGAAGCTGTGGACATTGCCCGAACCGGGGAATGGATCGCCCGAGCGCGTTTCCTCGCCATATATACGGTCAGCCTCCACGAGGTCGACACGCTGATGGGCGAATTCGTTGTTTATCGAATTCCTGTCCCACAGCTCCTTATCGTAGTCGATATGCCATATCAGCATACCGTGGCCGCCGGTATAGGTGTCCCAGCCGGTCTGACGCCGGTTCTCGAGAATGAAGAACTCGTTCTCATTGGCAGTCTCTATCAGAAGAGCCACATTCGACTCGGCGAGCGGCTCGAGAACAACATTCTCGGGCCCCGAAAGGCGGCGGGGATTCAGCCAGCCGAGGGTGTAGCGCTCGAAAGCATTGAAGCACGGGGGTGTGTTGCCGTTGTTGTTATAGGGACCTCTGTCCATAACGTCGAACGATCCCGCCGAGACGTCGGTCGAGGCAAGATGAGTGGGATAATGATCCATAAGGCCCAGAACATGACTGTATTCATGGACAAAAGTGCCGATTCCGGTCATTTCTTTCCCGCTGGTTCCACGCAGCTCGTTGGTGCAGGCATACTTGTTGAACTTAACGCCGTTGTAGCTCAGGTCTATGCCATACATATCCCACAATTCGGCCGAATGAGGCCAGATTGTCCATCCGGCGGCTCCTTCATTCTGTCCGTAACCGGCATAGAAAATAAAGACATTGTCGACAAAACCGTCGCCGTCGTTGTCATATTCCGAGAAGTCGACATCGGGATACTGCTCGCGCATGGCCTTTATGCCGTCCTGCGCCATCAGCCATCCCTGAACATCGTAGGCCGTGGCCGACTCCGCGCCGTAGTATGGCTCGCCCTGCGGAAGAGTGACCGGGCCGAATATCTCGAAGTCGGGCACAAACGAACCGTTAGAGTTATCGCGATAATAGTCAGCGACACTGCCGGTTGCGCCATTGTGATCATAGCCGTCTTTATTGGCCAGATTCCCGAAGGCCTGATGAGGATTGTCGATAGAGAATTTAACATCCTGAAACTCCACAAGAAGCACTATGCTTTTCGGATTTCCCGATGTCGGATAGTTAGTGACGATCTCCGACGGAATCCGGCGACGCGCTGCGCTCCGGCGGTTAGCAGCCGCTCTGGCAGCCGTCTGAACAGCATCAGGGTCGATCGTGTCGAGCAGGCGGCACTCTGCCGGAGTGCGCCGTGCGATATCGCTGGCGGCCACGCCTGTCGAAACGAGCGAGCCGGCGGCATCTGTCTTAGCATAACACAGGCGTCCAGACGTTTCCGCGACGAGCGGATAACCGTCGGCGGTCAGATAGTAATGAAAGAACTCGTCGCCGACAATGCTTACCGCTATCGACGTGCCGTCGGGCAGCTCATACTGATGGAGCCCCGGCTTGGCCGGCACGGCCCACGCCCCCGCAACGGGGAGCGTGAGAAGTGCGGCTAATGACAGTTTTCTTGCGATTCTATTGATTTTCATCTGTCGCTGTTATTTAACGATGAGCTTGAAAGTGCGTCCGCCGACTGCGACAATATAGATGCCCGGGGTCACTTCAACACTGTCGTTGCCCGACGAGCGGAAGTTGTAGAGCATACGGCCGTCGATGGCGAATATTCCTACGAGACCGGTGGCGCCCGTTATGCGGATGCGTCCGTCAAATGCTGTCACGGTAACGGTTTCGGCTCCGACAGCGGCGATAGCCGACAGGTTTATCGTAGCGGCGTTCGAGAAAATCGATTCTCCGTCGTCGTAGACGGCGCTGACATGATAGGTATAGTCGGCTGCCGGGTCGACATCGGTATCGGTATATTCGGTCTCGCCTATGCAGTCGGCGATGTTGTCGCCGTTGCGGTAGACATTATAGCCGTTAAGATTGACAGCGGGCTGCGCGGGGATATACTCGATATCGTCGAGCATAAGGCCGAACATTCCTTTCGAAGTGCAGCGGATAGCAAAATAGCGCGTTCCGTCGGGCAGATCATAGGTCTTGCGGCTCCACGAGTCGTTTCGGAGCGATTCGCTTTTCAGCAGTGTGAAGTCATCGGGTTCATTGCCGGTCGACGAAACCCACACTTCGTATGTTTCGGGAGTGTAGTAAGCCATCATCGCACGAGCCTGAAGGCTGATCGTCTGTTCCATACCGAGCAGACGAGGCGAAATCAGCCAGTCGTCGTTCTGAGTGGCGGCAGTGAACGACACCAGGCACTTCTTGCCCGAATATGGAGCGGCGACGTCGGCCACTCCGACTTTCGAGGCGTTGAAGACGATATAGGCCTGAGGCTTGCCGCAGTTTTCCCAGGTGTATGAAGCAACGCTGTTGGTCATGCCGCCGACTGTCGACGCACCGTCTTTATCGACCATTGTCCACTCGCCGAAATCAGATATGGTGAAATCGTCATACGATTCGAAATCGTCTTTGACAGGCACTGCTCCCGGATAGACCCGTGCCTCGCTCCATGAAAGCCGGACGGCTTTGCGGTCAGCGGTCGGCTGAGCTGTCAGGTCATTGACATAAGGCACATTGGGATAGATATATTCTATCTGAAGCATAGCAGCGTCGTTGTAGGGGTTGAGATCATTGTCGGCACTGACAGTGGCGGTAATCTCCGAGGTTCCGAGAGCTCCGTTGAGATCGGGTGTCCACTCACAGTCAACCGATGCGCTCTCGTCGACTCCGAGATTGATCGTCTCGCTCTTAAGCACCTCGCCGTCACACTCGAATCTGACCGTTCCCGACATCGCATTGGTTCCGTTGTTGGCGACAACGGCCGTGTAGACGTTCTCGCGTCCGCGCACAACCTGCGACGGGCCGGTGAGCGATTTCAGCGCCAGATCGTTGGCCAGGAGGTCGCCGGTTACCTGAATATCGTCGAGATAGATCATGTAATTGCGGCCGGCATGGGCTACAAACACGATCGAGGCGCGGTTGTAGCGGCTGTAATCCGAGAGATCGACCTCAAAAAGATTCCATCCGTCAGTTCCCTTGCAGCTGAAAGTTTCCGAAATAATCTTCATCGGCTGCTCGACGCCGTCTTCGTCGCAGACAAGACCGATTTCAAGAGTCGATCCGGCGGCAAGATCGCTGTTCTGGCAGAACATACGGAATGTGAGCTTCTGACCTGTCAGGCTCGAGAGGTTCAGGCGCGGCGAAGTCCATGTCTGGGTGTTTCCGGAGCCGTAGCAACGCATCATCGATGAGCCTGTGAAGGGGGTGGCTCTGGGCTCGTAGCCGTTAGTGCCGGGTGCCCATGCCGTTACCGGCGATGACTGCCAGGGCGACGTCGTCATATCATAGAAATTGCTTTCGGCAATAGGCAACTCGTAAGGACGGCCTACGATAACGCGCGCGTCGACTCTGTCGGCCGTGCCTCCGGTTGTCGAAGCTTCGACTGAATAGTCGACATATTTCTGCTGATCGGTAAAGAGGTCACTCACGAGTTTGTCGGTAAAGCTGTTGTCAGGAATGTTCTGAGCCACAGCCACAAGGTTGCCGTCGATCTTGCGGTAGACATTATATGTTATTTCCGACGGATCGAGCTTTTCGCCGGTCTTCGAGGGATAGCCTTCGGGATAAGTCCAGCTGACGACAACGTCGCGGCCGCTGTTGGTTGTGCGGACATTGACCTCATCGACAGCAACCGGGGCCGGGGACTTTGTATTGACCGTCACCTCGGCTTCGAGGCCTTGTCCGTCGCCATTTGTGGCGGTGATGACATAATCGTTGTCACCAAAAACAGGCTCGGTATCACTGATAACTACAGTAGCGCCGGGCGATACGCCGTCGGTCAGTGTGGCGATGGGCATCGACGAACCGCTGCGGTAGAGACGCAGATTGGTCAGCGATTTGATTGTCCGTCCTTTTGTGTCGGTCGACGGAGCTTTCACCCTGATATTGACGGCGCCGTCGGTCATTCCGGTCGACACGACCGAGGGAGCGGCGGGAATTGTCGAGGGGCCGTAATATGCCACACGGATATTGTCGAGTCCGCGATGGTCGGTGCCGGGGCTGACGAGGTGGAATCCTACGCGGCAGTCCCCTTTTTCAGCTGTGAAGAAACCATGATAGTTGACATATTCTTTCGAATGCTTATTGACAACGCGCATGATCTCGCGTTTCTGTCCGGCCACGGTCGGGAGATCGCCGACATGTGCACTGAGAGTGAACTCGAAGAAATCGCCCGTAGCATAACCGCGTGTCGAGAACGACAGGCGATAGACATCATCGGCATTGAGGTTGATTGTGGGGGTTATGAGCCATGCATCGGCGGCATTGTAATAGGCATAGTCGAGCCAGTAGATTGCCTCGCGGTTATTGCCGTACCACATCCAGCGATCCCCCTCATAGTGGCCTACTCCGTTGGTGTCGATAATAGTGAAGGTGTTGAATCCCTGCGCCGTATCGAAGGTCTCGAGATAGGGAGGCTCTACGGCTGCGCCGATAAGCATCGGAGTCGTATAGTAAGGATCGCTTTCTCCATCGGAAGTGACGGCGTAGATTTCATACTGGCTCAGAAGCATCTTGCGGGCCGGAGTGTCGGTGAGCGTCGTCGAAGTCAGTCCGTCGGCAATGGTGACGCCGTCGGGTCGGCGGATAACCTTATAAGTAACGCCGGCTGCATCGTAGTTACCGCCGCTCTTGCTGCCCGAAGGAGCGCTCCAGCTCAGTGTAGCGACATCGCCGCGCGGCGTCACTGAAACGCTAACGTTCTCGACCTTTCCGGCAACATCTCTGCCGCCCCATACAGAAATCTCGGCGGCCACGCTCTTGCGTCCGTTGCTGTCGTAGCAATAGAAAACGGCCTTGTGACTGCCGTCGGCAATTGTGATGGCGTTCGTTGCCGACTTGGCCCCTGCTGAGAGATTGGTAAGAGTCTGTGAGAGCTTGCCGTCGACATACACCTCGACTTTCAGTGCGCCCGACAGCGATGAGCGGTCGTAACGGCGGCTCGGAAGTGTGAAGTCGATCGTCACATTGTTATCGCTGCCCGAAGCATACCTGACAGCAAGTCCGTCGACAGCTTCAGGTGCTTTCGGATGACAGTCTTTCAGGAACAGTGTCGAGAACACTTCTCCGTTCTTGAACGTCTTGACGGGGGTAGCCTTACCGGTGGTTGTGTCTATCTCCATAAGATATGAGGTGTAGGTGCGCTCCTGATACTGATTGACGGTATAACACATCGACGACCAGTAGAGCTTGCCCGTGCGGTAATCGAAGACGGCGCCGGCATAGTCGCAATTGACCATATAGCCTATATCGCCGACAAGAGTGGTTTTGCCGTTCGTCTTGTCGATTTTATACAGCTTGGAGCTGCGCTGCGACGGATCGTGGGCCACGCCATACATAACACCGTCGGCGCTGAAAGCTATAGCCGGAATATACAACGAGGCATCGACCCTGGCTACGTCGGTAAACTCACCTGTTGTCAGATCGACTGTGCGCAGGTAATATCCGTCCGAGGTACGGTCGGGACAGTAGGCATACATCGTCGACGTCGAATAGTCGTAGGCCAGAGCGTAAGAATCGGTCAGCGTAGGATATGTGTGGCCCGACGCTCCTACCGTTTCCCATGTCTCGACATCCACCTTGTTGAAAGTGTTCGAGATTTTCTCGGGGATAGAGGTCTCTACTCCGTTAACATAGTAGAAATACCCGTCGTAATACGCTCCGCCGCCTGTGACCATCTTGTTGGTCTGGCTGGTCAGCATTGTGAATTCGTCGGGTTCGCCGCTGTCGGTAAACGAGTAGAAACCTACGTTCTGAGTCTGCGTCCACGACGTGTTGCGCTCCATCGTTCCGTAGAAAGTGACTGTTTCCGTGTCGGCTGCGGCGGTGGCGGTGGCTGCGGCTGCGGGAGCCGATGGCCTGAATCCGGCTATTGTGCCGGCGCCTGCGGCAAGGCCAAGTCCCAGAAGGCCTATTGCAATTTTGTGATTCATTTGTTGTTAGGTTAAGGCTGAATGACGTGATATAAGAATATTGTGAGCCGCCATGCGGCAAGGCTTCGCTTGTCGCATGGCGGTTTAAAAGCAGTTATGCGATATCAGACTTTCGAGAGTTCATTCTCCTGAAAGCTCAAATCTTAACGGATAGCGGCCTTGACGCCGTTGACAATGTAGAGGCCGCTGCTGAGCTGCGACAGATTCTCCACTTCGATGCGGCGACCCATGAGATCGTAGACACGCAGGGTGTCGTCGTTGTCGGCGCCGATTGAGCTGATGCCCGATTCCTTTTCGAGAAGGAAGGTCTTCGACACGCTTTCGCCGTTGAAGCTGAATGAGAACGGCTCGGGGGCTACGTAACCCTCTTTGCTGATAACGACAGTATAGGTCTTGCTGCCGGCCTCGATGACTCCGTATTCCACCAAATAGTAACCGCGGCCTTTATATTCGAGTTCCTCGGTTGTCTCACCGTCGCTGATAGTAACTTTGGCGCCTTCGAGAGGATTGCCGTCGGTATCGTTGACAACAGCGGTGAACGTTACGAGCATTTCTTTCAGGGTAAACGTCCTGTCAATCGATTCGCCGCTGAACACAACGGTTTCAGTCGAACTTTCGTAGCCGTCGGCCCTGACGACAACGGTATATTCCTTGTCGGCCGAAGCCAGCATTCCGACCTTGGTCGTGAACACGCCGTTCTCGGCTGTGAGGGGCGTGCCGTCGAACATAACCGATGCGCCTTCGACAGCATCTCCGGCTTCATTCACCACTCTGGCGGAGAATGTCAGCATGGTTTCTTCGAGGGTGAATGTCTTGTCGACAGGAGCGCCGTTGAAAATAACCTTCTCATCAAGAGTCTCGTAACCGTTGGCGGTAATCTTTACATCATATTCTTTCCAATAGCTGCCGTATGCGGGTACTTCTGCCGAGAAAACGCCGCCGACAGCTTCGAGATCCTTGCCGTCGAAATTCAGTTTGGCATCGGCAACAGTCTCACCCGCAGCATTCTGAACACGGGCGGTAAAGGCTACCATCACGGCCTGCATGACAACGTCGTTGACGTAGGTCTCGCCGCGTTCGGGCGAATTGATGTCGACAGTCTTGTTCTCGAAATCGTCGGTTATGAAGCTCAGCACGTATGAACCGGCAAGAGCACCTTCGACAGAGATCGAATAGTTGCCCGAAGGATCGGCCTCGGCTGTGGCGACTGCGGTCGGGGTGTCGGGAAGGCTGAGGCTGACAGCGACGCCGGCAAGAGGTTCGTTGTCGAGAGAGCTTCTGACAACACCTTTGAATACCGTCGGAGCATAGGCAGTCAGAGTGGCCTCGACATTCTTGTTCTGACCGGAGAATACAACCGGCTCTGAGGTGTAGGGCTTGTAATCGCTGTGGGCCACTGAGACTACATATTCCTTGTCGAGGGCCTTATGAGCATAGAAATAGGGAAGCGAAGTATAGGCATAGGAGCCTTTTGTCGACGACTCGCTGAAAGTGCGCGTGTCAGAAGCGTCATCTTTGGCTGTCAGAGTTACAGTGGCGCCCGAAACCGGATTACCGGCTGCATCTTTGAGAGCGACAACAGGGTTCAGTTTCTTGCGGTTGATCACGAAGTTACGCTGATATATCTGGCCAACCACAGGATTCCACGTAATGGTCGAGTTCGAGTAATAGTCCGACTCGATTGTGACTTTAAGCGATGAAGGAACAGCGCCCTTGAATGTAATCTCATAGTTGGGATCAGAGGCTGTTGTCTGCGCCGTGCCATAAACGTTTCCGTCGCCGTCGGCTAAGGTGATCGTGGCGGCGGCAACCAGATTGTCGAGTTTATCATCCATCAGACGGCCTTTCACGCCACTGACAATCGGATTGAGAACGACATTCACGCCTGTCAGATCGGCGCCGGAAACAGTGACGGTCTGCGAAGTGGCGGAGTAACCTTCTTTAGAGACTGTGAGAGTCGATTCGCCTTCACCGACTTCAGCCACACTGAAAGTTCCGTCGGCGGCTGTCTGCGCGCTCTTGCCCTGCACGGCAACCTTGGCGTCGCCGACAGGATTTCCTTCGTCGTCGACCACCGTTCCCGAAACAGTGTAAGTTGTCTCGGTGCCTTCGTAAACATTGCGGACATCGAGAATGTAGCTGTTATTCTGGAGAATGAAGCCGATATATCCGTCGGCAGCCACATCGAAGCTGACAAGAGTAAAGTTAGCTCGGTTGATAGCCGGTTCGCTCGATTCGGTGAACTCTTTTGAAATTATCTTTGAACCGAATGTCCAGGTGTCTCCACTTTGGGTTACATTATAAAGGTCAATAGTGGCTTTTGTCTGGAAAGTCCGCTCGTTGAGCTTTAGATTGAACGACAGCTTACCGGCTTTCACAGGGAGCACAATCGCATCTTTCGACGGATTATTCGACGAGCTGAGGCCTTTCAGAGCAGGGAGACCGTCCTGTCCCATGTCCGGGCTGATATAGTAATAGGGTTTGGGCTGATTCATCTTGCGGGCCATCATAAACCAGCCGTCAGGGAGGTATTGAGACTCATCAGTATAGGAAGAGCCCAGCGAAATTTGGCTTGTCGGGTTGCCCTTGTCGAAAGTCCACTTCTGAGTGACTTCCGCTGCCCGGCTTATTGACGCAAATGCGACAAAAATTGAAAGAAAAAGTAAAAATTTCCTCATAAAACAAATATATAATAATGATAAAGAAAGACGTAAAAAAATTGCTGCGACAAATATAACAGATTGATTTAAAATTTCCAAATCATATTCCCCAAAATTTTTTAAACTTCATTATGTATTTGATGTATCTGATGTAACGGATGTGGCTGATGTTTTACATACGAAACATCAGCCACATCTGTTAAGTTCGGATTTCTGCCCGGTCAGAACTTGAAGCCAAGCGAGAACACCAGCGAGTTCTGGGTATCTTTAAGCTTGGCGACGGTCGAGGGATTGTCGGCCGAAGCGGTGTAGGCATGCCAGTTGCTCGAGCGGTTGCGGTAGACGTATGCTGCGTCGATATAGAAGGCCTTGTAGTGATAGCCGATACCGGCGGTCACATAGTTGATCGAGCCGTCAGTTGTGAACGAGGGCTGGGTCTCGGTATCGTCGGGGCCGGTCGTATAGACATATCCGTCTTTTGCCGAAGCAGTTGCCGACGAACCCTGCCACGAATAGCCCAGACGAACACTGAAGTTCTGGGTAAGGCGGTATTCAGCACCCACACGAATTATATTGACGCCCGAATAGTCGTCTTTAATCTGAGAACTGATATCGCGGTATTCATATCCCATATCGTCCTTGACAACCATCTGGTTGAACGGACGATATTCATAGTCGACGCTGACGATGGCATTACGCCCTATCACGCCTGCAACACCGAGCATCATGCGCCACGGAGTGCGCATCTTAAACGAGAAATAGTCGTCGCAGCCGGCGGTGTTTGTGTTGGGATAATATCCGTTGATTCCCGACGAATAGTCGAATTGAGTCTGCGCCCATCCGTCGTAGTTTATATTGTAGTAGGTCGGTGTGTGGAAAGCAAAGCCTATGCGGAGTTCGTTGATAGGTTTGGCGATGACGCCTATCTTGAAGTTGAAGCCGGATCCCGACATGTGTTTATAGCTTTCATAGCCATAGTCGGCTGAGCCGGTAGTGCGTCCGTTTCCTGAGGCCGATGGAATCGTGGCGTTGTCGAACGATTCGGTATAATAGGTATAGTTGGAATAGTTGATGTCGGTGATTCCGAACCCGATACCCCAGTAGATTGTGTTGAACACACTTCCGCCGAAGTTGATGTTATATTCATCGACATAGCCTGTCTCATCGACAGTGAAGGTCTTCCGGCCGGGAGTGCCGTTGTAAAGGCCCTCGTAGTCGGTTGAATTGTCGTTGGAGGGGTTCATTCCATAGGAGTTATACATCAGCACGCTCATCCAGGGCATACGTCCCTGCTGGAAAGGATCGTAAGACGGGTCGTAGCCGTTGAGGTCTTTCGACGCCATCCCTTCGGCCGAGCTGTAGCCGGCCACGTAGTTGGTCAGCGAACCGGCCGAATGGTCGCTGGCGCCACGATAGCGGCGGTCGAACGAGCCTACGCGCCCGTAGGTGAACCCCCAGTTGAAATATACCGACGACGAGCCGCTGCCGAATTTTGTCGAACCGACATATCCGACATTGCTGCAGCCTACCTTTGTCTGGGAATCGCTGAGACTCGAAAAACCGAGGGTACTTTTCACATTCTGCATATTGACGTCGAGAGTGGCGCCGACTTCACTGGTGCGGTAAACGCCGAGGCCGGCGGGATTCTGCCCGAGAGTTGTCAGATCACCGCCGAGAGCGGTAAAGGCTCCGGCCATCGACACGAAGCGGGCGGTTCCGCGGAGGTCGGTCTGATTGAGCTGATATGCGTCAGGAGCGCTTTGGGCAAAACCTGCGAGAGGCATAACCCCGACGATGCCGATAATTATTGTCTTTTTCATACTTGAAGAATGCGGTTTGTTGTTTACGTGAGAGTTAACGACAATCGCGCTAACGCTCTTTGGATATTATAACGTTGGCGCGATTATTGCGGTTTAGTGACGACCTCCGCCACCGCCGCCGTGGCGTCCGCCGCCGTAGCTTCCGCCACGGCTTCCGCCGCTGTAGCCTCCGCGGCCTGAGCCGCTGTTGTAGGAGGGAGTCGAGTTACGGTTGCTCGGACGGTAGCTGTTGTTGTTATTGTTACGGGTCGTTGTCTGGCGCTGAGGCTGATAATTGTTGCGCGTCGTTGTCTGCTGCTGATAGGTCTGGCGCGGTGTCGAGGTCGACGTCGATCCGGGGCGGTAGCCGCGGTTTGGTGTCGACGTGTTCGACGGGCGGTTGCCTACCGAAGAGCCGGTTGTAAATCCGTGACTTGTCGCGCCGGGACGCACTGTCGTCGTGTAGCGCTGGGTATTGGTATTGGTGATTGTCTGCTGCTGGGTCGGACGGTTGCTGATGTCGGTCGAGGGGCGCACAGTTGCAGATGTCGAGGGATTCGACGATGCGGTCTGTCCGGGACGGTTGCCGGAAGCACCCGGCCGAAGCGACGCCGAGCCTGAGGTTCCGTTGGCTGTCGGACGATTGCCGTTGCCGCCGTTCCAGCCGGCATTTGTCTGACCATGGTAACTGCTGCCGGTATTGACAGCGCCGGGGCGACGGCCTGACGATGCCGATTGTCCGCCACCGTAACCGGGACGGTTATGCGCGAGAGCACCGGGATGACGCGGGTTGTAGGGACGGCTCCAGCCCGGGCCCCATCCGGGGCCCCAACCGGGCCCCCAGTCCCATCCGGGGCCCCAACCCCAGCCGGGTCCCCAACCCCAGCTCCACGACGGGCCCCAGCCCCAGCCGGGCCCCCAGGCCCAGTTCCACGACGGGCCCCAGTAGGAGTTCCAGCCCCAATAGCTGCTGTAGCTCCAGCCCCATGGGCTATAGGGCGAATAGTAGGGCCAGCCCCAGTCGTAATATCCGGGAGTATTGATAATTATATTGATGTTTGCCGGCTGGGAATAGTAGAGCTGGGCAAGATCAGCGTCTGACGAACCCACGACCACATCAGGATTATAGTATCGTTCAATCTGACGGGTACAGTTGAAATCTACAGCGGCGAGCGAGTCGGCGCGCTGCATGGCATCGCTGACGGTAGTGTCGGCCGGGGCAAAAATGCCGCGGCGGTTATATTCGTCGACACTGCGCGTCGATCCGCTGTCGAAATTATAGGTATCGGCGGCAGGATAGCTGGCCGGAGCTGTCGGCTGAGGCTTCGGCGCGCTTTTCTGCGGTTCGGAGCTGCCATAGATGTCGTCGTAGATATCCTGAGCAACGGCAGTCTGTGAGAATGTGCCGGCTCCGAGCAAACATAATGTTGCTTTGAAAATCAATTTGGCGTTCATCGTTTCGATATATTCGTTATTTGTTTCTTAGACAAGGAGCTGAGCCGTTGGTTTAACAGCCCGCTATCTCAATAACCACAAATGTAGCATTTTTCCTATTACAACAACTATTTTTCACCTTTAAATAATTATTTTTAACTTACCGCAATTATTATTGAAGGAAGAGAGAATCGTTTTCGGCCGATTTTTTGTAATTTTGCCGCGATTTAGATAACCCTTACAAGTATTAACCATTCGTTTCAAACATCAATTACATGTCTTTACTACACAAGATTTGCGCCGCGGCAGTCTGTCTCATAGCCTCGGCAACCGCTAATGCCATTGAACCGTCGGGGACTCTGCCTGTCATGACGATCACAACGGAAAACTCCCAGGCCATAACCTCGAAAGAAGATTATGTCAGCGCTACCTATTCGATCGACCCCAAGGGAACCGACGTCGAGGCTTTCAGCGGCGACCTTCAGATTCGCGGCCGCGGCAACTATACATGGACAGGATTCGACAAAAAGCCCTACCGCATCAAGCTCGACAAGAAAGCCGGGCTGCTCGGAATGAAAAGCAACAAACACTTCGGACTGCTGGCCCATGCCGACGACTCGCGCGCTTTCCTGCGCAACCCGATAGGATTCTTCATCTCGAAAGCTGTAGGACTCGCATGGACGCCCGACATGCGCCCCGTCGAGGTTATTCTCAACGGTGACTATATCGGTCTCTATTTTCTGACCGAGCTGATCCGCGTCGACAAAGACCGCGTTGACATCTATGATCAGGAAGACGAAGAGGCCACCCCCGACCCTACCGGCGGATGGCTATGCGAAATCGACAACTACGAGGAAGCTCCCTCAGAGCAGATCACGATAACCGAGGGGGACGGCTCTCTGATGCGCATCACCCACAAAAGCCCCGAGATTCTCAACGCCGAACAGGAGAAATTCCTACGCGACCAATATGAGGCGATGAACACTGCCATCTACAATTCCGATCCGGCCAGCACCGCGTGGTCTGACCTCATCGATGTAGCTTCGGCAACCCGCTTCTATGTCACTCAGGAGATTACCGACAACTACGAGAGCTACCACGGAAGCTGCTATATGTTCCGCGACCGCGGCGAGGACAAGAAATGGAATTTCGGCCCCGTATGGGATTTCGGAAGCACGCTCGCTGACGAAAACAGCCGCCTCTTTATCTGGCAGGGACGCGAACACCATCAGCATTGGATCGAACAGATGAACAAGTTCGCCAGTTTTCAGGAAGAGCGCAATGCCGTAATGGAAGATTTCGCAAAGAACCACTACGACGACCTTATGACTTATATCGACCAGTTCATCGCCCAAATCTCCGACGCCGCTGCCACCGACGCCCAGCGCTGGCCGAAATACGGCAACACCGACATCCCTTATCAGGTCGAATACGTCAAACGGTTCCTCAAAAACCGCGTCAGCTACCTTATGTATGCCTGGGGCATGAGCGAAGAGATGCCTGCCGACATATATCTTCGCGGCGAGTTCAACGGATGGGCAGCCGAACCGCGCTATCAGTTCCGTTCGACAGGCGACAATGTCTATCTTCTCGACGACGTAACGCTCGACGGCATTTTCAAAATCGGCTCATTCGACTGGACAACGGTAGATCTTGGAGGCTTCGAGGACAACAATACTCTGCAGCCCGACCAGCCGTACACTCTGAATCCAAAAGGTTGCAACCTGACCGCCACAGGCACATTCCCGAGCGTCAGACTCGTCTACGATCCGAAAGAGCCTGAAAAGGCCACCCTCGAACTGCTGACCAAGAAGGCAGGGATCGATGACGTCACTACCGGCGCGGTTTTCGAAGTCAGCGGAACGACAATAGCCTCAGCCGAACCGTTCAGCATCTACGACCTCAGCGGACGCTGCGTGGCCCGCGACGTCACAGCCGCCACAATGGCTCCCGGACTCTATATCGTCAACGCCGGCGGCCATGTCGCCAAAATCGCTTTAGGCAGATAAGCGAACCGGACTTATACTACAGAAAACAGCCCCGCCGGCATCAAGCCTGCGGGGCTGCTTATTGGTTGCTGAGCAATCAGCCGTTGTAGCTGCGGAGGATTCCGCGCTCGCTTGCGCGCACGAAATCGATTATGCGGTCGCGTATCTTGCTTTCGGGAACAACTTCACGGATTGTTTTCAGAGCGTCGCTGTTATTCATGCCGCTCATGAAAAGAAGATGATAGACATCCTGAATCTCACGGATCTCGTCGGTCGAGAATCCACGGCGGCGAAGCCCCACAATATTGATTCCGGCATAGGCGATAGGTTCGCGGGCAGCCTTGATATATGGGGGTATATCCTTGTTGATGAGCGCCCCGCCCTGAATCATAACGTAGGCTCCGATATGACAGAACTGGTGGATAAGCGATCCGCCGCCGATAACGGCGCATTCATCGACTTCGACCTCGCCGGCAAGCTGAGTGGCATTGCTCATTATGACCTGATCGTGGACGCGGCAGTCGTGGGCGACATGGCAGTAGGCCATTATAAGGCAGTCGTTGCCGACGACAGTAGTGCCTTTCGAGGCAGTGCCACGGTTTACGGTCACACACTCGCGAAGGATGCATCGGTCACCGACAACGGCAGTGGTCTTCTCGCCCTTGAACTTCAGGTCCTGAGGGATCGCACCGACAACCGATCCGGGAAAGAGCGTGCAGTCGGCGCCGATTGTAGCGCCGTCCATGACGTTGACATTGGAAATAAGGCGTGTGCGGTCGCCGATGGCAACGTCGCCCTGAATATTGCAGAAAGGGCCGATCTCGACATCCTCGCCCAGACGGGCCGCGGGGTCGACATAAGCCATGGGATGAATCTTAACCATCGTTATTTGTTTTTGATGACCTGAGCCATGAACTCACACTCACACACGATTGTCTCGCCAACAAAGGCATAGCCTTTCATTATGGCGCAGCCGCGGCGCAAGGGTGTCATGAACGAAACGTGGAAAATGAGTGTGTCGCCCGGAACTACTTTCTGGCGGAATTTGACATTGTCGATCTTCATGAAGTAGGTCGAATAGCGCTCGGGGTCGTCGACACACGAAAGGACGAGCAGACCGCCGGTCTGGGCCATGGCCTCGACCATCAGCACACCCGGCATGACAGGCTCCTGAGGGAAATGGCCTGTGAAGAATGGCTCGTTGGTCGTCACATTCTTGACGCCGACGATATAGCCCTCCCCCATCTCGATGACCTTGTCGACAAGGAGCATCGGATAACGGTGAGGCAGAAGAGTGCGAATCTTGACATTGTCGAACAGGGGCTCTTTGTTGGGGTTGTAGACGGGAGCCTGAATTTCCATGCGCTTGATTTCGCGGCGCACTTTCTTGGCCAGTGTGGTGTTGATCGTGTGGCCGGGGCGGGTGGCGATTACTTTGCCGAGCAGCGGACGGCCAAGGAGAGCGAGGTCACCGACAAGGTCGAGCAGCTTGTGGCGCGCCGGTTCATTGTCGTGGGTCAGAGGACGGTTGTTGACATATCCGAACTCCTTGACATCTTTGTGGGGCACATTCATCAGATCGGCCAGACGGTCGAGCTGTTCCTGACTCATCGGCGAATCGTAGATAACGATGGCGTTGTCGAGATCGCCCCCCTTGATGAGATTGGCGTTGACAAGCGGCTCTACCTCACGCACGAAGACGAAAGTGCGGCTCGAAGCAATCTCTTCGGCGAAGTCGTCAAGACTGTCGAGAGTGGCATACTGATTGGCGAGAACCGGCGAATCGAAGTTCACCATGACGTCGACGCTGAAATGGTCGTCGGGAAGAATAACGATCGACGAGCCTGATTCCTCGTCGCGCACCTCGATTTTCGACTTGACGCGATAATAGTCTTTTTCGGATTTAAGCTCCTGAAGGCCTGCCTCCTTGATTTTCTCCACATAGATTTCGGCACTTCCGTCGAGAATAGGCATCTCGGGAGCGTCGACCTCGACGATGACATTGTCGAGGCCCATGGCAAAAAGAGCGGCCATGGAATGTTCGATAGTCGAGACACGCACATCGCCGCGGGCGATGACGGTGCCACGGTCGGTAGCCACGACATTCTCCGCCACGGCGGGTATTGCGGGCAGCCCTTCAAGATCGACGCGACGGAACTGATAGCCGTGGTTCTCGGGAGCCGGTTTGAAGGTAGCGGTGATGTTGAGGCCGGTATGCAGACCTTTTCCGCTGACGGTAAATTCTTTTGCGAGTGTGAGCTGCTTCATTATGAGTTTATTTATTTGTTTTTCTTGAGTAGTTCGACGTCCTTGAAAAGGTCGGGAAGTTTCGAAAGATAGACCTGAAGACGCGCGTATCTCGGGAAATCGACGGCCGGCGAACCCATTATACGCCTGCGGGAGGCCACTTTGCCAGGCACTCCGCTTTGTGCGGCGATCTGGACTCCGTCGCCAATCTCAATATGTCCGGCAATGCCGACCTGGCCGCCGAACATACAGTTCGCTCCGACTTTCGTAGAGCCGGCGATACCTGTCTGCGACGCCATGACAGTGTCGTGGCCTACTTCGCAGTTATGGGCTATCTGAATGAGATTGTCGAGCTTGACGCCGTGACTGATGCGGGTAGAACCCATCGTGGCGCGGTCGACGGTTGTGTTGGCACCGATCTCGACATCATCCTCCACGACAACATTGCCCATCTGTGGAATCTTGGCGTAAGAGCCGTCGGGCTGCGGGGCAAACCCGAAGCCGTCGGCGCCTATGACGACACCGGAATGAAGAATCACACGGTTGCCGATGCGGCAGCCGGGATAGACTTTTACTCCCGGATAGAGAACTGTGTCTTCACCGACCATGGCTCCGTCGCCTACGTAGGTCTGAGGGTAGATCTGCGCCCGGCTCCCTATTTTCGCTCCCGGGCCGATATAGGCGAATGCACCGATATAGGCGTCGGGCGAAACCTCGGCGTCGGGCGAAACAAACGACGGCTGCTCGACACCGCTACGGCGGTTCGAGGTCATTGCCGAGACCATGCGCATAAGCTCGGCCACGGCGCTGTAGGGGTCGGCGACACGAATCAGAGTGGCCTTGACCGGATGCTCGGCGACAAAGCTGTCGGCTACGAGAACAACACTCGAACCGGTCTGATAAATATAATGGGTATATTTGGGGTTGGCAAGGAAAGAGATCGCACCTTCGTGCCCCTCTTCAATTTTGGCGAAGCTGTTGATAACAGCGTCTTTATCGCCTTCAACGCTCCCGTTTATAAGCTCGGCGATCTTGCCGGCGGTTATTTCCATTTTTATACAGTATAAATTGTTTGCAAAAATACGGCAAAAAATCCAATCGCCGAAATATACACACAAAAATCGGGACTATAAGACAATTCAGTCCTACGGGCCCGATAAAATTTACTGTGCGGCGGGACGCTGGTAGCCGTCCTTATTGCAGCGCTTTGTCATCTTCTCGATACGTTTTTTAGTATCGGGATGCGAAGAGAAAAGTTTCTGAACATAGGAAGGGGAAGCCTGACCGTCGCTCATCGAATTGAGTTTTTCGAAAGCCATGACCATTCCCCAGGGATTCCGGCCGTTGGCGACGAGGAAATCATAGCCGCAGTCGTCGGCTTCGCTTTCCTGCTTCTGAGAATATTTGGCATTGACAAGCGACTGAGTCAGAGAGCCGAGCTGCGACTCGGTCAGCGCGGCGGCTTTTCCGCCTGTCGAAGCGATTCCGTCTTTGAGCGCGCCGGTGAGAAGCTCGGTGCGGAATGCGTTCTTGGAATGATGTTTGAGCACATGGCCTATCTCGTGGCCGATAACGCCGAGAAGTTCGTCGTCGTTCATCTTGTCCATCAGGGCCGCGAACACTCTCACGCTCCCGTCGGGGCAAGCAAAGGCATTGACATCAATTACGTTATAGACCTTGAAGTTCAAAGGAATGCCGTCAGCCTCGGTTATTCCGGCTGTCAGCTTGCGCAGTCTGACCGTGTAGGGATCGTTTTCGGTGAGCACAGGATTGTGCGTGTCCATCCAGTCGACCGATTCCTTGACGTATGCGGCCATCTGCTCGTCGGTAAGGGTCAGCGCTTTGCCGGCTTTCAGAGCTCCGCCTACGGCTTTGCCGAGATTGAACTGAGCCGTTGCCGGGCTGACTACAGCCGTAAACAACAGAAGAACGATAAGTTTACAAACGGATTTTCTCATAGTTACGTCTTTTCTATTTCTTATGATTATTCTGTTTCGTTCTGTTCACAATGCTTCCCCGGAAAACCACCTTCGCTCCCAGAGCGCCGGGTGCTACTGTAACTCTGAAACGGTCACCTTTGTGCGTGTCGAGCGCTTCTTTGCCATGAAGCTGAAGTGTTACCAAATGTCCGTCGGAGAGCCGCAGATCGGCGTAAGGGACATGATAGGTTCCGTTCGAGGTATAGACTCGCCGGCTTATCCGCTTTGTCCGCTGGCGCTCCTTGTAGTATTTCTTTTCTACAGCGGCCTCGATCACTTCCGACCGGCTCTTGTCGGCGCCGAGATAGTTGAGACCATAGAACGCACCGTCGATCACAACCGTCAGCACACCGATCCATGCCACAATACGCAATGCCGGGCGCCGGAAAGTCAGCACATATTTGTCTTTATTGGCAAAGACAACTCCCGGAGCCGCAGCCACGGCAAGCGAGCCCAGACCTATAAGCCAGGCATTTGCGAGGGTAAGACTGTGAAGCGAAGCGAAAGATAATATACCTGCGATGATGAAAAAGACGACGATTGTACGGCCAATAACCGTCTTGAACTTTGAATTCATGCCGCAAAATTACAAAATTTTTCCGCGAAAAGAGTACCTTTGCCGCCGATGACACTTATCGACAAATATTTCCCCGGACTGACCGAGACGCAGCGCGCCCGGTTCGCAGTAATGCTCAGGCTCTACCCCGAATGGAACGAGCGGATCAACGTTATCTCGCGCAAAGACATCGAGAATCTCGAAGAGCGCCATATTCTTCATTCGCTGTCTATCGCGAAGTTCCTGACGCCGGTTCCCGGCACCACTTTTCTCGACATGGGAACAGGAGGCGGATTTCCCGGAATACCGCTGGCGGCACTGTGGCCCGACTGCCGTTTCCATCTTATCGACCGGATCGGCAAAAAGCTGCGTGTGGCGCAGGCTGTGGCTGAAGAAGCCGGTCTGACCAACGTGACCTTCCAGCACGGCGATCTCGGCGAATGCCACGAACGCTTCGACTTCATCGTAAGCCGCGCCGTCATGTCGCTCGACAAGCTCGTGCCGCTCGTTCGCCGCAACATAGCTCCGGCTGACCGCAACGGCTTCCCCAACGGACTGATATGCCTCAAGGGGGGCGACCTCGGCTCAGAAACCTCGTCGGTCAAGGCGCCCGTAATAGTTGTTCCGCTTTCCGACTATTTCACCGAAACGTTTTTCTACACAAAAGCGTTAGTATATGTAGATCTAAGCAACAACCGCAAGAAATGAAGATACGCCAGTTTGAATTCAATATGTTCGGGGTCAACACTTATGTGGCCTGGGACACCGCTACTCTTGATGCAGTTGTCATCGATCCGGGCATGATCGACGACAACGAATGCCGCCGGTTCGACAGTTTCATCGCCGAACGCGGTCTGAAACTCACCCGGATGCTGTTCACCCATCTCCACCTCGACCACACATTCGGCTCGGACTATATTGCCTCGCACTACGGACTGAAAGCTGAAGGACATGAGGCCGACGGATTTCTCGGCGAACAGCGCGCGAGTCAGGCCGCAATGTTTCATATCAGCCGCGAAATGACATCTCTCAAGCTCGACAGGTTTATCGACGAAGGTTCTATTGCCGTCGGCGACGACAGTCTTGAGGTTCTCAACGTTCCGGGTCACTCGCCGGGCAGTGTGGCTTACTACAACCGTTCGGGTGGATGGGTCGTCACGGGCGATGCTCTTTTCAAAGGCTCGATCGGGCGCACCGATCTTCCTGGCGGAAACCACAGCGAGCTTGTCGGTGCTATCCGCGAAAAGCTGCTGACGCTGCCCGAAGAGACAGTGGTTCTTCCCGGCCACGGCCCGGCGACAACCATCGCCGAAGAGCTGCGCTCTAATATTTTTATCAGGTAATCGGGCAATTCAGAGGCCAAACGGATCGAAATCGTCGACGGGAGGAATCTCCGGGGCCTCAAGAGCGGCGATTATGTTGCGCAGTCGCCGCTCAAGGCTGTCGGCCATGAGCTGTGCCTGCATAGGCGTAGCCGCCATTGCCATAAGGTCAGGCATATCGGGAATGTCGTTCAGAAACTCTTTTGCACGCACAAGAGCCTCGTCACGTCGGTCACAGCGCACGAGCGACATGACCAGAGCGAGGCGAGCCACAGGCAGATAGCTTTTACTCTGAGCCTCGAGAACCTTGAATATACTTTCTATCGCCCCATAGTGGCCCGAACGGTAGACTGCCTCAAAAAGGATGTCGACCCCGGCCGGAGTCGCGATGTCGCGCGACGCCGCTTCGTTGAGAATTACCGCAGCAGCGTCAGGGTCGGTCGTTATAAGGCTGAGCGCCCACGTATTCCAAGGTATAGAATCCTTAATACCGTCGATATGAGGTTCGACAACCGACGTCAGACGCTTCTCGAACCGATCACCGGCCCCCATGAGAGCCAGAGTGGTCAGCATAATCTGATCGTCGGGATGCTTGTCGAGATAACGGCAGGTTTTGTCGATTATCGAATCAGGGGTCTCGTAGTCGGGCGCAACGACGTGATAGGCGTGCATATAACGCGAATCCATCTCGGGGCTGAAGCCGCGTTTGAGAAAGTCGTATGCCTCTTTCGAACAGCCGTCACGGCTGAAAAGCGCATAACCTTTCAACCTCAACGATTCAGGCGCCGACGGATCGACAGCGAGCGCATAGTCGGCAGCGGAGACTGCCTCGTCGTAGCGGCTCAGCTCCACGAGGATAGTGGCCTGAATCTCCCAGAACTCCACGTTGAAGGGTTCGAGCATCGTCAGCTCTTCGGCCATTTTAAGAGCAGTTGAGAAATCGTCGGCCTCTCTGGCATAATTGACGACCTCGAAAATAAACGTGACCGGCGAGTCGCAGCGGTCGGCAATGCGCCGGGCATTGCCCGTCATCCATGCGTAGCCTGAATCGTTCACCGAAGCCGTAGCGGCAATCTGAATAGCCTCTTCGTCAGTCAGTTTATCAGCGAGAGTGACAACAAACCGTTCGAGCTTCGGAGCTATATCGGCGCCTGCGGCCCCCTCCATGCGTATTTTCAGCAACCGTCCGAGAGGCGACAGCTCGCTCTGGCTGCGGAGCCTCGATTCGACACCGCTGTCAATTCCGAGATAATAGTAGAAATAGTTGCGGCGGTCGGCCATCTCGACGCTGTCGGGGAACATCCTCGCCGCATACATGAGGGCTTCGAGACGAATGAAGTCGTCGTTATTGTCGGCTGCATAATCGTAGATGTCGATTATGTCGTCTTCGTCGAAATAGGCGCTTCCGGGCTTCGAAAGCGAAGCCCGGAAGTCGTTATAGAGTTTTTCGAGATTGTTGTCGTTCACTTTGTTACTTCTTGATTTTTTCCCAGGAATCTTTCAGTGCGATAGTGCGGTTGAATATAAGATGTCCGGGCTTGGAATCGAGGTCGGGAGTGAAATAGCCGATGCGCTGGAACTGGAACGGGCGGCCTGCAACCGCGTTTTCAGCCAGGAAAGGCTCGACTTTGACGCCCTCTTTAACCACGAGCGACTCGGGATTGAGAAGTTCGCGGAAATCCTTGTCGGAGGCCGACGGATCTTCAACAGCGAAGAGGCGGTCGTAGAGGTTCACGCGGGCATCGACGGCATGGGCGGCTGAAACCCAGTGGAGAGTGCCTTTCACCTTGCGCATACTGCCGGGCAATCCGCTGCGGGTTTCGGGATCGTAGGTGGCAAAGATAGTGGTTATGTTTCCGTCGGCATCTTTCTCGACTCCCGTACACTTTATTATATAGGCACCTTTGAGACGAACCTCACCGTCGGGAGCGAGGCGGAAGAATTTCTTCGGAGGATTCTCCATGAAATCTTCGCGCTCGATATAGAGTTCGCGCGAGAAGGGCATTTCGTGGGTGCCGGCCTGCGGATCTTCAGGATTGTTCTCCATCTCGACCATCTCAGTCTTGCCCTCGGGATAGTTGGTTATGACGAGTCTGACGGGATTCACAACAGCCATACCGCGCGTAGCCACACGGTTGAGATCGTCGCGCACGGCGTGCTCAAGCAGCGAGATCGAGTTCAGAGCCTCATATTTGGTATAGCCTATGAGGTCGACGAAATTGCGTATCGACCGGGGAGTGAAGCCACGGCGGCGCATACCCGAGATTGTCGGCATACGCGGATCGTCCCAACCTGCAACCAGGCCCTCTTTGACGAGCTGTAGCAGCTTGCGCTTAGACATGACGGTATATGTCAGGTTCAGACGGTTGAACTCGATCTGTCGCGGGCAATAGCTCTCGTCGGCAAGCTCTTTGACGAAGTATTCGTAGAGCGGACGATGGGGCACAAACTCCAGAGTGCATATCGAATGGGTGACCCCCTCGAAATAGTCGCTCTGACCATGGGCGAAGTCATACATCGGGTAGACCTGCCAGGTTGTTCCGGTGCGGTGGTGGGGTGTCTTGATGATGCGATACATTATGGGGTCGCGGAAGTGCATGTTGTCGCTGGCCATGTCGATCTTGGCGCGCAGCACGCGGCTCCCCTCGTCGAACTCTCCCTTGTTCATGCGCATGAAGAGATCGAGATTCTCTTCGGGAGTGCGGTCGCGATAGGGGCTGTTCCGACCCGGCGTTGTCGGCGTTCCCTTCTGGGCGGCGATCTCTTCGGATGTCTGGTCGTCTACGTATGCCTTGCCCTCCTTGATGAGGCGCACTGCAAGATCGAAGAGCTGGGGGAAGTAATCGCTGGCATAATATTCTCGGTCGCCCCAGTCGAAGCCGAGCCAGTGGATATCGTCGCGGATAGAGTCGACATACTCGACATCCTCTTTGACGGGATTGGTATCGTCGAAACGGAGATTGCAGGTTCCCCCGAATTTCTCGGCAACACCGAAATCCATGCAGATGGCTTTGGCATGGCCTATGTGAAGGTAGCCGTTCGGTTCGGGCGGGAAACGCGTGTTGAGGCGTCCGCCGTTTTTGCCGGCGGCAAGGTCGTCGGCCACGATCTGTTCAACAAAGTTAAGGCCACGGCGCGGTTCTTCGGCTGTGGCGGCGGTATCTTTTTCCTGTGTCATAACGGTATAGGATCGTTGATTTCGAATTAAAGCGCAAAGTTAATCAAAATCTCGCAATGGCGACCTTCCCCTGCCCGAAAAAAATGCAATCAGTGGCGCATCAGACGACGGGCCAGACGGCGAAGCTTGACCCAGACGGATATCGGGGTGGAGGTGAAATCTGCCGACATCGCCGCAGCCATCGTAGCGTCGAGCTCGGGAGCGTCGCCGAACTGTTCGGGATAGATGACAACCAGATTATTGCGCGAGAAGTTACGCTGTAGAAACTCAGGCAGTTCCTCGAGCTCCGGACTGAACGAAACCGATGCGCGGCGGGCGTTGACAACCACAAACAAATCGTCGTCGAGAATCTTGTTCGACATCAGAACAAAGTCGTCCCAATCGTCAAGGCGCACATATTCGGCGCGTATGGCAAACCGGCCGCGGGCAATGACAGCCCGGACAAAACCTGTCGTAGCCGGGTGGCAATGGAAGATTATGCGGCAGCCGAGCTGCGAGGCTATCATGGCCATAGCCTCGACCCATCGCGGGAAACCGGTCTCGAACTCGGCCTTCGGAGGCACAGCCACAACGATACGGGTGACCGTGTTCACGGGAATATAGCAGCGGCTGACAACAATCATGCGGTTTGTAGAACGCACCAGCTGCTCGATTTTCTGGCCGAAAAACGAGTCGGTAATACGTGTGCGGCCATGCAGACCTATTATTATTTCGCTTATGTCGCGTTCGGCCACGGTGTTCAATACTCCGGCAGTTATGCTGACATCGTAGCGCTCTATGGGGATGAGGGTCGAATCGACAGCCGCCGCGGCTTTTTCAGCCACCGACAAAGCATTGCGACCGATAGCGCGCGAGGCATCGGAATGGTCGGAACCGCGGACATACAGGGCATATATCGGACTGTCGGGAGTGCTCTTCCCCCCTTGATGAATCATCATGGCAAGCTCGACAAGCGAGGGGGCAGTGATCGGATTGGCCACGGTTATCAGTGTGCGCGGAGGATGCTTCTCGAGATTTTCGGCAACATTGTCGGCGCCCGAACGCAACTGGCGCAGTTTGAGACGACGCGACGCCCGTTCGACACCGATCGACGACACCGTGCAGGTAGCCAGAATCATTACCACGGTTCCATTGAGAATTTCCTCGCCAAGCAGGTTCATGCGAAGGCCGATAGTCACCACAGCGAGCGCCACTGCCGTATGGGCATTGGAAAGCTGATAGAGAATCGACCGCTCGAGAGCCGGCATTCCGAAGGTCTTCTGAGTGGCGAAGGCCGCGAGCCATTTCGCCGCCATGGCGGCGACCGACATTATGGCTGCCACGTAAAGCGTGCCCCAGCCACGGGTCAGAACGCCGAGGTCGATCATCATTCCTACGCCAATCAGAAAATAAGGGATAAACAGCGCATTGCCCACAAATTCTATCCTGACCATCAGCGCCGAACGCAACGGCACATATCTGTTAAGGACAAGGCCCGCGATAAAGGCTCCGAAAACGCCCTCGATACCCAGACGGATAGCTACGGTAGCCGCCAGAAAGACCATGACAAGCACATAGACGAACTGGGCGATAGTGTCGCTATAACGCTTGAAGAACCAGCGCGTCAGGCGCGGATAGACGAGAATGGTCACCAGACAGAAAACAGCGATATAACCCGTCACCCTGAGAAGCGACAGCGCGCTGAACGAGCCTTTGTCGGCCACTTCGCCGACTATTGCCAGAACGACCAGAGAGCCGACCACAGTGAAAATAGTTCCGGCCACGGCAACGACAACAGCGTTATTTCGCGTCAGCCCGAAACGCGAGACTATCGGATATGCCAGAAGAGTGTGGGCCGCAAACATCGCCGCCAGCAGAAACGACGCCTTGACTCCGAGGCCCAGAAGACCGAGTCCCACGCCAAGACCGACAACGAGCGGAATGACAAAAGTATAGGCGCCGAAAACCAGGCCGCGGCGAAGATTGCGCCGCAGATGATACATATCTATCTCAAGGCCGGCCAGAAACATCAGGTAAAGTATTCCTACCTGACCGAAAACCTCGAAGCTCATGTCGCGCCCTACGATGTTGAATCCGTGGGGCCCGACAGCGACACCGGCCAGAATCAGGCCGATGACGTATGGCAGCTTAATGCGCTGAAGCAGCAGCGGAACAATCAGAATGATTGCCAACACAACCAGAAAGATAGCTACCGGATTGGTAACCATCGGCGCCTGGGCCTGAAGCAGCGTGGCGGCAATCATCCCCTGACGTCAGCTGTGGGAACGCGGCTCCCAGCCGTTGGCAAGCATATACTCGGCAATCTGCACGGCATTGAGGGCCGCTCCCTTCTTTATCTGATCGCTGACAGTCCAGAAACTCAGGCCGCAGGGATCTGCGAGATCTTCGCGCACGCGTCCTACATAGACCTCGTCTTTGCCAGCGATGTCGAGCGGCATGGGATAGCCGTTGGCTTCGCGACGGTCAACAACGACAACGCCTTCGGCTTTCGACCACGCTTCGATAGCCCGTTCAACACCGACAGGCTGCTCGGTCTCGATCCAGGTGGCCTCGCTGTGGGCCCGCAGAACGGGAACACGCACACAGGTGGCGCTGACTCTTATATCCGGCGAATGCATGATCTTTCGCGTCTCGTTGAACATCTTCATCTCTTCCTTGGTATATCCGTTATCGGTGAAGACGTCGACATGGGGAATGACATTGAAAGCGAGCTGATGGACAAATTTCTCGACTTTCACTTCCCGGCCGGCGGCTATATCGGTGTGCTGCCCGACAAGCTCATCCATGGCGGCGGCTCCGGCTCCGCTGGCAGCCTGATAAGTAGCCACTCTGACACGGCGTATCTTCGAGATGTCGTCGATGGGCTTAAGAGCTACAACCATCTGGATTGTCGTGCAGTTAGGATTGGCGATTATATTCCGAGGCGTCGTGAAAGCGTCGTCGCCGTTGACTTCGGGGACAACGAGAGGAACGTCGTCGTCCATGCGGAAGGCACTCGAATTATCTATCATCAGAGATCCGCCCGACGTGATAATGTCGGCATACTCACGCGACGTGCCCGCACCGGCCGAGGCGAATACTATATCGACATCGGCAAACTCAGGTGCGCTGTCGCGGGTAAGCTCGCCGACGGTTATTTCTTTACCGTTAAATATATATTTGCGGCCGGCGCTCCGTTTCGATCCGAAGAGGCTCAGCCGGTCAATAGGAAAACGGCGCTCGGCAAGCACCTTCATAAACTCCTGACCTACTGCGCCGCTGGCGCCAACAATTGCTACATTCATATCTTGGGAATTTAGGTGTGGAAATTTCATCGGCAAAAATAGCGAAAAAAAAGCAAACCCGTGCCACATTGATTATCTTTCACTACCTTTGCAATCGGATATGCACAGGATTCACCATAACAGCGGCACGGGCATCGACATGCTTCACGGGCCAATGGCCTGGAAAATATTCGTGTTCGCACTTCCCCTGATAGCCAGCGGAATTCTGCAACAGTCGTTCAACGCTGTCGATGTGGCTGTCATCGGACGTTACTCATCGGCACAGGCCATGGCGGCAGTCGGTTCCAACGGAGTCATAATCAACATACTGGTCAACCTCTTTCTCGGTGTTGCCGTGGGCGCCAACGTCGTTATCGCCAATCATATCGGCCACGCCAACAAAGAAGGTGTCAGGCGGTCAGTGGCTACAGTCGGGATCGTCTCGCTCGTCAGCGGAGCTATACTGCTCGTTCTGGGAAGTGTGCTCGCCCGCCCTATCCTCGAAGCGATGGGCACTCCCGACGACGTCATCGAGCTTGCCACCGTCTACCTTCGGATTTACTTCCTCGGAATGCCTTTCATAATGGCCTACAACTTCGGCTCGGCCATATTGAGAAGTATCGGCGACACGCGCCGCCCATTCTACTCGCTGCTTGTTGCGACAGCCGTCAACGCTCTGCTCGACTGGCTGCTGGTAGCTGAATTCGGGATGGGAGTCGACGGGGTGGCCATTGCCACGGTAATCGCCAACGGGGTCAATGCCGCAATAATAGCCGGCATTCTCATGCGCGAGCCTGAACCGTACACTCTTAATCCACGACGGATGTATATCGACAGCGGCGATCTTAAGAAGATGCTCAAAATAGGAGTGCCGGCAGGATTGCAGGGGATGGTATTCTCTTTCTCAAACATTTTCATCCAGTCATCGATAAACCGCTTCGGCGCCGACGCCATCGCCGGCTCGGCGGCCGCTCTGACCTACGAGGCCTACTGCTACTACATAGTGTCGTCGTTCTGCGCCGCCACGATTGCATTTGTCGGACAGAACTACGGCGCCGGTAACTTCGACCGGTGCAAGCGCGTATTCAGGATATGTATGGCGATGGCGGCTGTCGGATGCGCACTGGCCAACCTCACCGTTTTCTTCAACGGACGGGCCGCCTTAGGACTCTTCACCACCGATGAAGCTGTTATTCCGTTCGGTCTCGACCGGTTCCGTACAGTGCTCATATTCCAGTGTCTGGCCTGCAGCTACGAAATCAGCGGCGCCTATATGCGCGGCCTCGGCTACTCGATGTGCCCGATGCTGCTGACCGTGTTCGGAACGTGTGTGTTGCGCCTCGTATGGGTCTTCACCGTAGCCGCCCGCACCCTCGACTTCTGCCTGCTGCTCGACATCTACCCCATTTCATGGGCCATAACCGGCATCCTCGTTGTGTCGGCCGCACTGATTGTCCAGAAACGCGTCTTCACTTCCCCTGCCCGCCCCGCCTGACCCTTCATAAAGTCAGACTGAATTTCCGGGAGAGCATCAAGCCGACCAGTTTTTTAAATAGCCTCTCATTTATCGAAAGTTAACATAAAGGCCTCCTTATCACCTGTCAATATTTCCCAATGACCACCTTTCTTTGAGCCGACATAGCGGACTATATCTGAGAGAACGGCGAGTTCGCGCTCGATTGTTTTAGTCGCCACACCAATTGCAGTGGCAATCTCCGCTCTTGTGACCTGCGGGTTCTCGCTGATGATTGCTATGATTTTCTGTTGCCGCCCGGTTAAGTTTTTAGCGACATTTTTAGCGACATTTTTAGCGACATTTTTAGCGACATCCGACTTTTCCGCTTCGCGGGTCTGGAGGTCGAAGGTTACTTTGACAGAACTGATTGTTGTCTCGATGCGCATCGGGCGACCTGTTACTTTCTGCCACCTTTTGAGTTTACGAAGCCCGTAGCCGAGATTCTCTGACAGATGTGCCAGACGAAACAGCTTTGCGATGACAGGATTGCGCGGCTGGGATTCAAACGAGCTTTCCATTACCTCCAAGGGCATTGGCATTCCACCGGGATTAAGGAACTCGATGCGGTCGTCAAAAACATGGATACAACTGCGTCTAGGGCTGAAATGGTCAGCGTGCGCCATCTGGTTTGCCATCGCCTCACGCAATATGTCGTACTCTGAAAAATCCTCAACCGACTGTCCTCGTTCGTTAATACCAATCATAGGAGTATTGACAAGTGTGCGGAGGCGGCGAAGGATTACTCGGCTTGCTTCCCAAAGATTCTGTTGCTCCGGGATACGGTAAGCATAATTGTTAGTCATCGCCTCCATGCCGGTGCCCGGTATCTCGACGTAATCAGCGCAGAATGTCGGAACGAAATTGAAGATGTAAGGGCTTTTACCAAGCATTATCAGGCCACCGTAGGTCAACCGGCCTGAATGGTCGGTGATTCCGACACCTTTACAAAAATCCTCATCACTAACGCTGTCAAGATGTGAAACCAAGCCCCAATGACGAACCTCGCCGCGAAAATCAGTGAGAGCCTCACGACTGAGCATATCGATGTTAGTGTCTGGAATAGATTTCTGAGACTTAATGCCAAAAGACTGGTCGCGAATCATCGACATTATTTCCTGCTGGGTGGCTCGTTGATCACCGCTACCCATGCGGATAAAGGTGTTTTCGAGTGATCCGAAATAAACAGGCTTGATTTCTGATGAAAGCGCTGACGGTCTCCCAAATATTCTTTGGCAGGTCAGACTTCGCGGCCTTGACCTCGAAATCGTCCCACTCTATGTCACGTAGCCGCGCTACAAGTTCTTCTTTTGTCATTCTAATTGCAAAGTTAATCATTTAATTGGATTTTCAGCAGTTTGAAATTCTGCGGGAGTTGGTAATTCGGAAAAATTTTGTAACTTTGTGGCCGAAAATCCCGCAATCTCTGGCATGACACGCAGCTTAGCCATATTGCGCATATTGTTAACAAATTCATTATCAACAAGAAATGGACCTGATTAAGATTGCCAACGAGGCATTTGCCACCGGCAAACAGCATCCCGAGTTCAACCCCGGTGACACTATCACCGTAGCCTATCGCATTAAAGAGGGTAACAAAGAGCGTATCCAGCAGTATCGCGGTGTCGTTATCCGCATTTCGGGCGACGGCGAGAAAAAGCGCTTCACTGTCCGCAAGATGAGCGACAACATCGGCGTAGAGCGTATCTTCCCTCTCGAATCGCCGTTCATCGACTCGATCACAGTCAACAAATACGGTAAAGTCCGTCGCGCCAAACTCTACTATCTGCGCGGCCTGACCGGCAAAAAAGCTCGTATCAAAGAGCGTCGCGTAGTCAAGAAAGACTAATTCCGACCGAACATATAACGAAGAGGCTGCGTCATTTCTCTGGCGCGGCCTTTTCTAACATTATACCGAATGGAAAACAGGCAAATATGGCTCAACGACATCGAGCCGGTCGAAGCTCTGAGCTTCGAGAAGATTGAAAGCCGTTATATAAAAGTGATCATGGCGCGGTTAGTTATCATCTACTTTATTCTGATGGGCTGCGCGCTTTTCATTCTGATGCTCGACACACCCTATGACACTGCTCTTCTCGTAGCGACAGAATGCCTGCTGGCGGCGGCGTTCGCCGTCAATGCCGCCCTCGTCCGCAAAATATATGACTTCAAGGGTTTTGCGCTGCGCAACAAAGACATATCTTATCGGTCAGGCATTTTTTTCGAGTCGGTTACTACGATCCCGTTCAACAAGATCCAGCAGGTCAGCACCCGCATGAACCTTGTCAGCCGATTCTTCAGCCTATATTATGTCGATGTCATAAACGGGTCGCAGGACGCCATGAGCCGCCTGACCATCCCCGGATTGTCGGCCGAGAAAGCCGAGCAGCTTAAATCATTGCTCATCAACAACTCCCGATGCGGCAATGAATGAGTTCTCGACACCCCGCCGAATGAGCCCCGGCGCGTTCGTTATAATATTCGTCAAATCATTCCGGGAAATAGCCGGCGCTTCGATCGTCGCTTTTCTATACCTGATGTTCAGGTCTGACGACAGCGATTCGTCGGTTTCGGTTCTTATGAAAATAGCCTTGGCAATTGGCATCTTCATAGCATTCTCCCTGCTTACTGCCTTCCTTCGGTTCTATTTCAGAAAATTCCATATCGAGGAGGATAAGCTTGTTTACTCCCGCGGGATCGCACAAAAAAGGACAACAAGCATACCACTTTCGCGCATCCACAATCTGCGCACAAAAAGAGGGCTGGTCTATCGGATTCTTAACATGAGAGGCGTGACATTCGACACTCTGGCAACCGATAAAGAAGAAGTCGAGCTTATTCTTGACGAAAGCGACTGGCAAAGCCTGTTGTCACGTGTCAAAAGCGGGGAAAATATCGCCGTCAAATCCGGGGAAGAGGGCGCCTCGGTATCTCCCCCGCCCCATATAGACGATACAATTCTGATAAGCAATGCCGCCGTGATAAAGGGCGCTCTCTGCCAGAACCATCTCAAAGGCTTCGCCGTGTTGTCGACGATTCTGCTTCCCGTCCTCGACAAGCTCAATGATTTCGGCGAAAACAACACCGAGCGCGTCATCGACTTTATCGAATCGCACGCCGGCGACACACTCCCCACCATCTGGCAGTGGGCAACTATTCTTGTCGCTCTATATCTGGTTATCATTGTACTGCTGACCGGAAAAATCCTTCTACGATATGGCGATATGGCGATAAAAGTCGCCGGGAGCAAGCTGACAATCGAATCGGGTCTGATTTCCCGGTTCACAAGCCGCCTCTCACGCGACAAGGCAACAATTCTGTCAATAAAACAGAATCCGGTCGAAAAAGCCGCCGGGTGCGAGACTGTAACACTGCGTCAGGCCAACAACGCGACCGACTCTAAAGCGGGTGGCGATATCAGAATCTACGGTGCGTTATCCGGGAAAGCTCTCTTAGGCTGGTGGCTCGGCGGCTCACTGACGGGAGCCCCCATGCAATCGGCGCGTTCGGGAGCCGGCCTCTTCTACCGCAAGTCAATTCCCTGGCTGCTTGCCGCCATTGCCGGTGCTGTCATATTGATTTTCGCAGCCGACAGCCCGTTGTCAGCCGTCATAATCTGTCCGGCAGCTGTCGTTTTTGGCTCGCTGCGGGCCGCAATGGCACTCCGACACAGCCGGATAACGCTCTACGATTCGTTCGTAAAGATCAATCGCGGAAATATCGCCTATATCAGCGAATATATCAGATACAGCAGCATAGAGGCAACCGGAATCAGAAAAACTCCGTTCACCCGCTTCACCGGGCGCGTCACGCTCTCACTGTCGACCAATGCCGGCGCCGTCAAAATAAGCTCTCTGAGAATCGGCGACGCACGCGCGCTGCGCAATACCATTCTCAACAAAGCCGTTGAGGCGAAATAACGCGAATCATTGAAAACGAATACATAAAACAGAAACGGGCTCCCTCACGAGAGCCCGAATCTTTTGTTTAGATATATATTTCTGATATGCTCTTACTTTAGAACTCATAGGCTACGCGAGCCATGAGTGAATGTAGGTTCCGATCCATTTTATATGCCAGGCTATACTGGTTGTTGAAACGGGAATAGCTGTAGTCAACGCGTGCGATCAGCGATTTGGTGATGTAGTAGTTGACACCGAATGTATATGAGTGGACAGCTCCACCGCCGACCGACCCGTTGGTCATTCCGAACGACTGGTGAAGCGGACTTGTATAAAAGCCGTCGCCCTTCATGCCGACAGAATATATTGAGCCTGGAATGACATCATTCAGCGAGGTATAGTTGAAGCGGGCAACAAACTCAAGCGTCTTGCCGCCGGGACGGCGCATGAGAGCATCGACACGGTTATAGCTGTAGTCTCCGCCGATGGCGATAACACCGGCCTCTACGCTGAAGCCCTGAAAATTAGCCGGAGTGTCCTCACCCATCATAGCCTTATAGCTGTCGATTGTCGGGAACATCGAGCCCATGAATGTGCCGAGCGAGTTATTGAAATCATAATCCCAGTCACGCTCACGGTTGACATGGGTATGGATATATTCGCCCTTGACATACACATTGCGATAGTTGGCCATCAGTTCCAGACCGTATTTGAATGTGCTCTTGACGTTGTTGAGATTAGCCTGCAAAAACGGCGTATTGTCAATGTTAGATTCGAGATTCGACGACAAAATCAGCGAACGGTTATATTTATCACTGCCGTTTTTGATACCGTTGGCATTAGGGACTCTGAAATTGACGCTACCGCCGGCATGGATGTTGAAATCTTCGCTGGTATAGCGGCCGAGCAGACGGGCAGAGAGAGAATATCCCATGTCACCGCCATGATATTCGTTTGACAGCTTCTGGCTGAACGCACCGCCTTCAACCCATACATAAGGATGATAGTAGCGGTAACTCAGACCGAGCGCACGCCCGGTTCCGAATGCCTGCACAGTCGCCGACTTTGCAATGAACGGATAATCCATTGTCGACTGAATGTTCTCGGCCGAGAACGGCTCTGCGAAGTTACCCAGACGCAGGAATCCGTTTTTATTGGAATGCCAGCGCACAAACACGTCTTTAAGCATATTGCCTTTGGCCATGAAGTCGACATCGAATTTGAAGTCGAAGTGGTCGCCGAGTTTGCTGAACAGACGGATGCGCGCGGCCGACAATGTAGCGCCGTTGCCGCGGTCGGTATGGTCGTCGAAATATATGGCACCGTCAATATCTGCCCGTGCTCCGACTCGAAAACTATATTTGCCGTCGGGAGTGCTGAATTTTGTAATGCCGTCCTGAATGTAGGCATTCATTTCGTGCTGTGCCTCGGTTTCTTCGGCTACCGCCACACTTGCGGCCGCGAGTACACACATGGATAATGTCAGTATCTTTTTCATGATTTTTCTTTAATGGATGAATTTGTGATGATGTGGAGAGAGTGACTTTTATTTATAATAGCCGAGTTCGTCAAGAACTTCTTGCGCTGTGCGGCGGGTCTTGTGGAGCTGCAGGTTATCACCTTTATCCCTGAACCAGGGATTGTTGGCATTGCTCTTGAAGTAGTTCAGTCCTTTATCGAGATATCCCTGCAGGGTCGTGCGGTAATAATCGATCGCCAGATCGGCATGATTGGTAAACACCATATCAACCGAGTTTTTGTCGGGGCCGCCTTCTTTTGTCGGGTCAGTCCAGGGACCTGTGTAGGCAAGCATGTGGTTCTGAGTGTTGAACGTCCATGCGTGAACATCCATGCCGGCTTTCTGTATCATAGCGGCCTGCCATGACTTGAGGCTTGTGGGATAACCTGAAATGTAGTCGATGTTCGGGCCCATTGCGGTAGCGCCGTTGTCGATGGCAAAGTTGATGTGTGCGGCGTAGGATTGCGGAGTGGAGCTCATGTCGCCAAACAGATACAAGGTAGGAATCTTACGTTTGAAGACACGGTTGAAGTTTGCAAGGCCGTCATGTTCGAATGTCTGGAGAATGATACGCGCCGGAGTATTGGCGACATCGACTTCGCCGGGCTTGCCGTCTTTGTAGGGAATCTTTTTGAGCTGGTTGATATCTTCGGCATACCATCCGGTGCGGGTCAGAATCTCAAGAAGAGTCTCTTCCATACCGGCGAACATCCAGGGAGCTTTTGTCTCGATATATACACCGGGACGGTTTCCGTTGTCGGCCTCGTCAGGAACATATTCCGTGCCGGCATAAGAGCCGTCGGCATTACGGATAATAACGCGCTTGCCATCGGCGTCACGCTTGATTCGCTTGCCCTCGGCAATGGCGATGACATCTTCGAGCGTCAGCACGTCGAGCCCTACAAACGAAGAGCGCGCCTGCTCGGGATTGGCTTCGTTGAACCACGATCCGATGTCGAGCTTCAGCAGTTCCTCGAACGTGAATGAGCTTACGTAGTCGGCAATTCTCGACGGATAAATGACCTCGATATCTGTCGTGCGTGTCAGGTCGGTGTCGTGCAGGGCAAGTGTGACTCCGTCTTTTGTGCGCTGAAGGTCGCATTCGAGATAATCGGCTCCGATATTTCGGGCCCAGCGCATGGCGGCCTCGCTCTCTTCAGGCGCCCAGAACTCCGTGCCGCGGTGGGCGATTACCGCATTTTTCGGGGTATAGGCAATGACTTCTTTCTGTGCGTCGGAAAGCTCATGGATTTCAGGTTCGTCGTAAGATGAGAAACCATCGGTTCGGGTGTCGTCGTCACAGGCTGTGAGACCGCAGAGTACGACCGTGCTTAACGCAACTTGTTTCAGTATTAACGGCTTGCGCATGATGTGAAATGTTTAGAATTGGAAATTATTATGATTGGTTGTGAATTAAAATTGCGTCAGTTTCGCAACAACGCAACTACTTTCGAAATTCGAAACTATTGCGGTGTTTTTATTTTCGAAACAAAAGTACGGGGGGGGGTAAAAAGTCCCAAATAATTTTATATGTTATAAAACATATTTCGACAAATCGGCCAATATTCCCAATAAAGACAGGCACTATACGACACATTTAGCCCATTATCATCCGTCATCGGGACAATAATGGGCCTCAAAAAATGGCTACAAAAAAGTGTCAGTCGAGATCGACTACGGTGATTCCGGCGCCTCCCAGGCGCACATCTTCGTCGGCGAAATGCGAAACTCCGGCCACTGTTGCCAGATAAGTCCTGATAGCCTGACGCAATGCTCCCGTCCCCGTTCCGTGAAGGATTCTGACGCGTCCGGCCTGAAACTGTATTGCATCGTCGAGGAAATAGGTGACAGCCTGAATTGCCTCGTCGGCCCTCATCCCGCGCACGTCGATATCGCGATTGAACTGGAGCTGACGGCGCCTCATGGCGTCGGTAGTGGCCGACGATACGAATCCTGCGCCTTTAGCCGATGCCTCGGGAATCTTTGCGTTGGTAGGCTGCAGACGCGATAGAGCTACGGTTGTCTTTATCATGCCGAAAGCAACAACGGCATTCTTTCCGCTTATCTCAATGACGCGTCCGGGCGTACCCTGACCGTCGAGCCTGACCGTCGAGCCGACTTCTACAGACGCTTTCGCCGTCTGAACCGCTGTCGGGGACTTGGCGCGCTCTTTCTTCGCTTTCGGCGCCTTGCGCAGCAGTTCGGGAAGCTTCGACGACTCACGCTGAAGCTCCTGTTTGTCGCGGGCGAGCTGACGGCGCGCTTCGAGGGTGCGGTCACGCTCGGCCTGAGCATGGCGTATTTCCGAAATGGCACGCTCGATAGCTCCGTTGCTACCCTCGATTATCCGCGTTGCCTCGGCGCGGGCTTCGGCAAGGATGTCGCGGCGGCTGCGGCGCAGCGTCTCGGCCTCGTCGCGATAACGTTCGAGAGTGGCCTCGAGCTCTTTTTCGCGCTTGCGGATAGCTGCGCGCTTGTTCTCCCAATAGCGCTTGTCGCGGGTTATGTCGAGCAAATATTTGTCGAGATTGACATAGTCACTGCCGACAATCTCGCCCGCCTCGTCAATAACCTCGGCGGGCAACCCGGTCTTGCGCGCTATCTCGAGAGCGAAAGAGCTGCCCGGATTACCTATCGACAGGCGGAACAGCGGCTGCATGAGATGGCGGTCGTAGAGCATCGAACCGTTGACCAGGCCCTCGGTGTCCTCGGCGTAATGCTTCAGATTCTGGAAATGGGTCGTTATCACACCCCACATCCCGCGGTCGTTGAAACGATGAAGAATGGCCTGCGCTATCGCGCCTCCGATCTGAGGCTCGGTGCCCCCGCCGAACTCATCGATAAGAGTAAGCGAAGTCGTGCGCCCGCGCTGGAGCATGAGTTTCATCGTGCGCAGATGCGACGAGTAGGTCGACAGATCGTCTTCAATCGACTGATCGTCGCCGATGTCGAGGAAGATGTCTTCGAAAATGCCGAAGTGGCTGTTATCGTAGACAGTGGGAAGCATTCCACACTGAAGCATATACTGAAGTATTCCGACAGTTTTCAGGCACACCGACTTACCTCCGGCGTTAGGCCCCGAAATGATCAGTATACGCTGCTTCGGCGTCAGGCAGATGTCGATAGGAACTATCTCTTTTCCCTGAGCGGCGAGAGTGGCCTGAAGCACGGGGTGACAGGCATGGTACCATTCCATCTCCGGTTCTTTCGACAGCGAGGGACGAGAAGCTCCGCTGTCGAGAGCATATAATGCTTTCGAACGCACGAAGTCGAAGAAGCCGAGATCGAGATACGCTGCCGCGAGCTCGTCGGCTTCGGGCCTCATGTCCGCCACTATGGCGGACATAATACGGGCTATCTCGCGGCGTTCGTCCATCTCAAGCTCGCGCACACGATTGTTGGCCTCGACTACCTCGGCAGGCTCGATAAAGACAGTCTTTCCACTGGCGCTCTCGTCGTGGACTATGCCGGCCACGCGCCGTTTGTTTGCGGGGGCAACCGGAAGCACGAGGCGGCCGTCGCGCAGCGTCGGGGTAGCGTCTGCCTCGACATAACCTTCTGCTATGGCGCGGGCTACCACTTTGCGCATTATTGAGTTTATCGTTCCTGAAATTCCGCGCAGCTGGCGGCGTATGTCGGCAAGCTCCGGCGACGCGTTGTCGAGGACATTCCCGTATTTGTCGATGGTGCGGTCTATTTCTGATCGCAAAGCCGTGAAATCGGGCAGAGAAATAGCCGTAGTGTCGAGTCCCGGAAAAGGCGACCGCTGACTCTCCCCGTCGCGGTGAGAGGCGAAATAGTCGGCAACATCCCTGACAATTCCAAGCATACGACGCAGTTTCACAAGGTCGGCAACTTCAATCGAAGCGCCCGGGACTCTGATTGCGGCAATGATGGTGTCGAGATCATCGTCGAGATCGCTCAGCGGCATCGGATCGGGCCCACTGACAATAGCGAGCATCTCAGCCGTAAGACCGATACGACGGCTGACCTCTTCGAACGAGGCCGAAAAACCCATGTCGGCCACCATACGACGCCCCGGAGCCGTCAGACAATGGCCCGCAACGGCACTTCTCACAGCATCGAAGCCTATTTTGTGTTCAAAACTTTCGGGATAGATCATGATCGGCTGCAAAGTTACGAAAAAGCGCCGAGACACCCGTCAATGCCGTCAAAGATAACGGTTAGCTACAACGTTCAGCCTGTCGTCGAGCTCGAACACCCACGGCTTGCCTGTGGGAATCTCGCAGCCGACAATCTCGGTAGCCGAGAGATGGAGCATCATCATGGCCAGACCGCGCAGGCTGTTGCCGTGGGCCGCCACGATAACATTATCGTAGAGCCTGAGCGACGGCTCGATAAGCTCTTCGAGACAAGGACGCACTCGTTCTATAGTGACGGCCAGCGATTCGGTCAGCGGGAGTTCACGGTTTGTCAGCCCGGCGTATCGCGGATCGTTGCCCGGAAAACGCGGATCGGCCGGATTAAGCGCGGGGGGCGCTACGTCGTATGACCGGCGCCAGATGTGAACCTGTTCGTCGCCATATCTGGCCGCAGTGTCGGCTTTGTTAAGTCCCTGCAGAGCTCCGTAATGCCGCTCGTTGAGATGCCAGTCTTTTACCACAGGCACCCAGCAGCGGTTCATGGCGTCGAGGGCGATATCAAGAGTGTGGATGGCCCGGCGCAGATACGAAGTGAAGCAATAATCGGGGCAGAGGCCCTCGGCGGCGATGAGCCGCCCGGCCTCTGCGGCCTCCTTGCGCCCTTTGTCGGTAAGCTCCACATCGGTCCAGCCCGTAAAACGGTTTTCGAGATTCCAGGCGCTTTGGCCGTGGCGCAGAAGTATCAGGTGTTTCATGTCTGTCAATAATATGTTCCGACATTGAAACACCTCCGTCGCCGTTATTGTTGACTCAGTCGTAACGGATAGACCGCGCCGGCGAAATAGTGGCGACGATATGGCTCGGAAGCAGCAACACGAGCGCCGCCATCACTATGACACCGGCGTTCAGTGCGAGAACGTCGAGCCAACCGATAGAAACGGGCACGTAGTTGAGATAATAAGTATCGGCGTCGAGCGGCAGAATATGAGTGAACGCCTGAAGAGCTATCAGCCCGAGGCTGACCAGATTGCCGATGACGAGGCCGCGTACGACGAGCCGTTCGGCAACGATGATAAACGTGCGGCGCACCAGTGAGTTCGAGGCTCCGAGAGCCTTGAGGATTCCGATCATGTTGACGCGCTCAAGAATGATTATGAACAGGCTCGATATGAGAGTGAAAGCCGACACCGCAGCCATGAGAGCAAGGATGACAGCCACATTGGTGTCGAGCAGTTCAAGCCAGTTGAAATAGACAGCACCACGGCGGTGGGCGTTGTCGACGCGATAAAGTTCGGGAAGACGCCGGTCGTAATAAGCGGTCAGCAGGGCGTCCTGAAGCCGCTTCGCCGACGGCTCTATGAGAGCGTCGGAAGGAAGTCCGTTGATGTCGATGCGCGTTCCGGCGTCGGCTCCGAGGCGGTCAAGACGCGCTATCATCGTCGGAGAAGCATAAACCACAGAGGCGTCGTAATCGGTCAGATGGGTGTCGTAGACTCCGGCCACAGTGAACCGGCGCGCCTTTATGCCGCCGTTGCTGAAAAAATAAGCCCCTATCTTCTCTCCCGGGCCGGAGAGTCCGAGCGTACGCATCATCGAGGCCGACAGGATTATGTCGTTCTCGCTGTTCCCGACGCTGTAGTCGGGCATCTTTCCGTCCACAATATGAGAAGCCACGAACATCGAGTCGGAAGGGGTGGAAAAGACGACCCCGGCAAAGTCGGTATCGGTTTTCAGCACACCCGGACGACTCGCGGCAATGGCTGCGCGCGCTCCCGGAAGCGTTTCGGCAATAATGGCCTTAAGTTCGGGAGTGAGACGCACCGACGTGGCATCGGTAACCACATCGGTCTCGCCGCCGAACTCGTCGGCATTCTCCGACGCTATATCTACGGTCAGCTGGCTCTCGAAGCCCGTGACCTTTGCGCGAATCTCTTTTTTAAAGCCCTGCATGACAGCTACAGAAATCATCATCACCGTCAGAGCCAACGCAATGCCGGCTACGGCGATCACAACCCCCGGGCCGCTGCCGCGACGGCGGCTTCCGCGGAGGTCGATACGGCGTGCTATCAGGAGGGCCACATTCATATCGTGCGGCCGGGATAGGCTTTAAGCGCTTCAGCCAGCACGCGCAGAGCATGGCCGAGATCGTCGCGGTTGAGGACGTAAGCCATTCTGACCTCGTTCTTTCCCCGTCCGGGGGTAGAATAGAATCCGCTGGCAGGAGCCATGAATACCGTGGCCCCTTCGAACGAGAACTCTTCGAGACACCAGCGGCAGAAGCGGTCGGCATCGTCGACCGGAAGGCTCACTACCGTGTAGAACGCTCCCATCGGAATCGGCGAATATACACCGGGAATGCGGTTCAGTCCGTCGATGAGGAACTTACGGCGGTCGACATAATCGTTATACGTCATCAGCATATACTCCGGAGTGGCGTCGATCGATGCCTCGGCTACGATCTGGCCCAAAAGAGGCGGACTCAGACGCGCCTGACAGAATTTCATCACAGCCTTGCGCACCTCGGGGTTCTTGGTTATCAGGGCTCCGATACGGATTCCGCACTCACTGTAGCGTTTCGAAACCGAGTCGATCAATACGACCTGATCCTCGATACCGGGCAGATGGAATGCCGATATATAAGGAGCGCCGGTATAGCAGAACTCGCGGTAGACCTCGTCGGAGAAGAGGAAGAGATCGTGGCGTTTGACAATATCACGCAGAGCGTCCATCTCGCGCTGAGTGTAAAGATACCCTGTCGGGTTGTTGGGATTGCAAATGAGGATTCCTTTCGTGCGCGGCGTTATCAGTTTCTCGAATTCTTCGACCGACGGGAGGGCGAAGCCGGTTTCGATGCTCGACGGCACGGTGACAATCCGGGCGCCGGCCGAAATGGCGAAAGCCATATAATTGGCGTAGGAAGGTTCGGGCACGATTATCTCGTCGCCCGGATCGAGACAAGCCATGAAAGCGAACAGAACAGCCTCCGAGCCGCCGCTCGTTATGATGATGTCGTCGGCTGTGACATCAATATTGAAACGGTGGTAATATTCGGCAAGCTTGCGGCGCAACGACGGCAGACCGTCCGACGGGCTGTATTCGAAAAGCTTGAAATCAATGTTTTTCAGAGCTTCGAATGCCTGAGGCGGAGACGGCAGATCGGGCTGGCCTATATTAAGATGGTAGACTTTGATTCCGCGGGCCTTTGCCGCGTTGCTCAGAGGAACGAGCTTGCGTATCGGAGAAGCGGGCATCTCGCGACCGCGGCGGGAAGTTGTAGGCATAGTGGCTTTTTCGTTTTACAGGCTGCAAAGGTAGAAATTTTTTCGCTATATTTGGGGCAAAATTAATAACCATGGAAGATTTCACATTCTGGACACCGACGCGCTACGTCTTCAGTCGCGACGCCGAGACTCGCACCGGCGAAATGAGCGCCCGTTTTCTGGGCAAGAAAGTAATGATAGTATATGGCCGCGGTTCAGCCGTGAGGTCGGGTCTTCTCGACCGCGTCAAGGCATCGCTCGACGCCGCCGGCGTGGCCCATATCGACCTCGGGGGCATTGTTCCCAACCCCATTGCCGCCGACGTTTACCGCGGCATAGAACTTTGCCGCGAAAACGACGTCGACGGTATCCTCGCCGTAGGCGGAGGCTCGTCGATCGACACAGCCAAGGCAATCGCTGCGGGAGTGCCCTACGAAGGTGATTTCTGGGACTTCTGGATCGGAACAGCCACGAATACCGAGGCTCTTCCCGTAGGAGTAGTTCTGACAATCCCGGCAGCCGGAAGCGAAGGAAGCGGCAACTCAGTGATAACCAAAGACGGCCGCAAGATCTCGCTGCGCGCACCCGAGACTCTTCGTCCGCAGTTCGCGCTGATGAATCCCGAACTGACATTCACACTGCCCCCCTACCAGACAGCAGCCGGCGTCGTCGACATGATGGCCCACATCATGGAGCGCTATTTCACGCCGACCGAGGGGGTAGAGACCACCGACCGCGTCGCCGAAGGACTTCTGATGGCAATAATGGCCGAAGCGCCGAAAGTCATCGCCGATCCGCGCGACTACGACGCCCGCGCCAACATAATGTGGAGCGGGACATTGGCCCACAACGGCCTGTGCGGCACCGGCCGCGTCGAAGACTGGATGAGCCACGGCCTCGAACACGAACTCAGCGCTCTCTACGACGTGACTCACGGAGCGGGTCTGGCAGTAGTGTTCCCGGCATGGATGACGTGGGTTGAACGCGAGAAGCCTGAGAAAGTCGCCCAGTTCGCCCACAGGGTCATGGGTGTCGAGCCTACCGGCGACCTCCACACCGACGCTCTCGAGGGCATCAAACGACTCAAGACGTTCTACAAGTCGATCGGCATGCCCGTCACCCTCGCCGAACTCGGCGTCGGGAATCCCGATTTCGACGCGCTCGTGGCCGGATTCCATCGCAACAAGGGCGCACATCCCGGCGGCTACGTCAAGCTTACGCCCGACGCAACCGCCGCCATATACCACCTTATGCTGTAAGTTCCGTCGTCAGAAAACCGGCGGAATGAAAGCTGCCACGTCGGTATCGCCCAGCAGATCGGCAAATGTCAGCCATAGCAGAAGCAGAATAACAAGCACAGCAACACCTATGGCAAGCCATAGCTTTCCGTTTGAGAGGCGACGTCGCGAATTATCTTTTTTCATTGTCGGAAACTTTAGTTGAACTTTCGTGAGTATCTGTCAATAGAACAATCGCCGCCGGCTTTTGGTTCAGGTCATCGATTGTGTGGCAGCTTAACCAAAGATTTGAGTTTTTGGCCGATATTTCTTATTTTTGCGGCTCATGACAACTAAAACAACGACAAAGAAAAAGCGACAGCCGAAGAAAGGTGACTCGTTCTTCCGCCGTAATCAGCTCGCTTTGATTATCGCGGGCAGCATTATCGGAATGCTGCTCGGAGCCGCCAGCGCACTCGTTTTCGGGCGCACGCCGCAGACCGTCAGGCTGACATTTACCGGCCGAGAAACCACCGAAGCCGTAGGCGACACCCTCAGAAGCCGTCTCGGCTCGCGTCAGGGCGCGCGAGTATACGTTATCTGGCGCGCGCTCGGAGGGAGCGGCGGAGAACTGCGCGGAAGCTATCTGGCTGAAAAAGGTATGACAGCCGCCCGGTTCGGATACCGGATGGCGCGCGGTCACGAGAGTCCCGTCAGGCTGACGTTCAACAATGTGCGCACGCTCGACGAACTCGCCCGGCGTGTCACGGCCAATCTCGCCGTCAGTCCCGAAGCGTTTCTCGCCGCCGCCGACAGCCTGCTGAGCGCCAAGGGATTCAAGAAAGCCGAATATCCGGCGGCGTTTCTCTGCGACACCTACGAAGTCTACGCCACCACCTCGGCTGAGAAGCTCGTAAGACGCCTTGTGAAGGCCCGCGACACCTTCTGGAACCCCGACCGCATTGCCAAAGCGCGCGAACTCGGGCTCGACCCTGTTGGCGTCACAACCATAGCCTCCATCGTGGCCGAAGAGACCTCTAAAGCCGACGAACGGCCTAAAGTCGCCCGTCTCTACCTCAACCGCCTCTCCCGGGGCATGAAACTTCAGGCCGACCCAACGGTTAAATTCGCAATCGGCGACTTCTCGCTCCGACGCATAGGCGGGAGCATGCTGAACATAGAATCCCCATATAACACGTATCGCGTCAAAGGTCTTCCTCCGGGGCCGATCCGGATTGTAGACCCTCAGCTCATCGACGACGTGTTGAACGCTCCGGCCCACAATTATATTTATATGTGTGCGCGCGAAGACTTTTCGGGCTACCACAACTTCTCCACCGATTATGCGACCCACCAGGCTAATGCCAAACGCTATCAGGCCGAACTCGACCGCCGAAAGATTCATTAACCAGAACCGAAAATGAAGTCATCTGACAAACAGACGGCAATCGCCGCCACTTTCGCCAATGCAGCCGACGCCCATATCGCCGCCGGAATGCTGGCTGACCACGGCATCGAATGCCTGTTGGACAACCGAACGACAAACGCCATCTTTCCGATGGGCGACACCAACCCGAACTTCGGGGTCGACATTATTGTAGACGCCGCAAATCTAACCGAAGCCCGCAGACTTCTACACGAACATGACGACATCTGAGTCCACACGCCAACGACAACGGCAGGTTACATCGGTGAACGACAGCGGCATCGCCGTATTCAATTCTCTGGAGCGGTTCCGTCTTTTCGACGACACTGTCAGCCTCGACAAGACCCTGATGGTTGTCACGATAAACGGCGGAATCGAAGCGACCGTAGACCTGACACACCGGCGCATGGGGCCCGGACAAGTCATGGTGCTCAGAGGAGCCCACGTTATAAAGGGGATTGTCCAGGAGCCTGATTTCGAAGGCTTTTTTATCATCGTAGAGAACAACCGCATCGACGATATGTTGCCGATGTACCCCTATATGGCCTCGTGTATCCTCTACTTCAAAGACCGGCCCATAATCACAGCCGAGCCCGACGAAATAGAATCGCTGAAGATAATCTATTCGCTCTTCACCCGCTCGACCGGCTCGCGGCTCCCTTATCACCGCATGATGGTCAATTCGCTGTGTGAGGTTCTTTTCTACGAGACTCTCGGCCTATACACCTCGCGTATGAACCGCACCAACAAGCAGCCCTCGCGCCGCGAAGAGCTGTTGTCGAAGTTCATCTCGCTTGTCGAGAAGAACTTCATGAAGGAACGGACAGTGCTTTTCTATGCGAAAAAAATGTGTCTGTCGCCCAAACATCTCTCGACAGTCATTAAGGAAGTCAGCGGCCGCCCGGCCGGCGACTGGATTGACTCTCAGGTCATACTTAAAGCCAAAATGCTGCTGCGCAACACAGGAATGTCGGTTCAGGAAATCAGCGACACACTGAATTTCACCAACCAATCGTTTTTCGGTAAATATTTCAAGCAGAAAACCGGCATGTCGCCGCGCGCTTTCCGCTCTAATCCCGACGCCGAGCCCCAACAATGAAACGTCTGTCAATCCTCATAGCCGCCATAGCGGCCACGATAGCGCTCTTCGCCGAGCCCCCCGCATCGAAAGAGCCGAGCGACGCCTACTATAATCTCGTCGGCGACGCCGACAGCGCCATAGCCCGCGGACAGTGGGCAAAAGCCGAAGAGGCGCTTCTGAGCGCAATGCGCCTCGAGCCGTCGAATCCGGGCAACATTATGCTGATGAGCAATCTGGGCATTGTCCAATATAACAGTGGCCGCGACTCGCTGGCACTTGTCACACTAACGCAGGCCCACGACATAGCCCCGCGCTCTGTAACCATTCTCGGCAACCGCGCCCGTGTTCTCATGGCGATGGGACGCTTCGAAGAAGCCCGCGCCGACTATTCGGCCATCGTTGAGGCCGACTCCACGATGACCGACGCCCGCTTCCACCGCGCGTTGCTCGACCTGAAGGCCGGCCACACCGCAACAGCCCGCGCCGACATCGACTGGCTCAGACGCAACAACCCCGACGACATAAACACCAACCTCGCCGAGGCAGCCCTCGCTTCGGCAGAAGGCGACTTCGCCGCCTCAGTCATTGCCTATACAAAGGTTCTTAATGTTGACAAACAGCCCGAATACTATGCCGAGCGCGCGTTAGGCTACCTTATGACCGACCGACCCGGCGATGCCGCCGAAGATATAGCCGCCGGACTCGAGCTCGATCCTACCGACGCACAGCTCTACCTATACCGCGCGATGCTGAACCGCGCCCGTTTCCGCCCCGAAGATGCGCGGGCCGACGCTCGCGAAGCGCTGCGCCTCGGCGCCGATCCGCGCGAAGTCGAGCCGCTGCTTCGTTAATATCGGGTTATCAGAACGTTATACCGGCTGTTTCCGTATCTCAGTTTTTTCCACTACCTTTGCGAAGATGAATCTGGCTCTTCTTAAACAAAACAGCGAAACCGACACCGAACGTCGGCGCGTGCGCCCGATCCGGCGCCGCTATAAGAAGGAGGTCTTCTCCGTCGACTGGCGTGAAGCGTTCACGCCGGTTCTGTTCATGCTCACTCTGGCGCTCGCTGGCCTGCGTTTTTATCCGGCCCTGGTTCTGATCGCCATAATCCTCATAAACCGACTGATTAAAAACCGCTACGACTTCGTCATAATGCTCGGCATCATGGCAACGTCGCGCGCATTCATCCCCGACGATCTTCTGCCGGTCAAGATATTCGACCTTGTTCTGGTAGTAGCCCTCTTCGCGCTTTTCTTTTATCGTAAAGATCTGCTGACAAAACAGGTAACGATACTGTCGCTGGCTTATACGGCTATTCTGGCCGTGTTCATGTTCATGAGTCCCGAACTGCTGTCGATTCAGCTGCTGACATTCCGCGAATATGCATCAATACTCTGTTTCGTCGTGCCGATGTTCGTGTTTGCCAACCGTGATTTCTCGATGAAAGAGTTCCTGAAGCGAGTGCTCCTCTACGCCCTGATAATCTGCACGTTCTATACTATCGACGGAATTATCCTCAACGGCTGGCTTCTCATTCCGGCCGACGCCGGCGCGCCCTTCCCGTCGACGTTCGACCATCCCCTGATCTCGCCTTTCGTATTCTATTTTCCGCGCAAATATCCGGCCGCGCTCTACATTCTGATAGTGGCCACCTACGGCCTTGCGCGCTACTACAGGTTCAGATGGTGGCAATGGCTCATAGTTGTCAGCTGTCTGCTCGTTGTCAGAACGATAACCATAATTGCGGCAGTTGTTCTGACCTATGTCATCTTTCAGGGCAACTTCCGCCAGTTCATGAAGAACTTTTTTCTGGCCTTCATAGCGATATTCGTGCTATACGTGGTCGACAGCGCTACAGGGCGCCATCTGCGTGTGGCATCCCACGTCCAGCAGGTAGCCGAAGTGTTTGTTGCCGAAGACGACGAAGATCTCGCCGAATTCGGGTCGACGCGAATGGCCCAGATTCTGCCCAAATACGAATATCTCGTCAGCAACGACAAGCTTTGGACCGGTCTCGGATTCCTCCATAACGAGAAATCGACCTCGGCACGCTACATGATCTCGAACGACCTCTACTCCGACATCTCGCAGAGCGAGGAATCGGTTGGCGCCGCCACTGAGGTCACGCAGTTCAACACCGTGATTCATATCGGACTCATCGGCTTCGCAATCCAGACCCTTTACTTTCTCAGTGTGTTCTTCGTGATGAAGCGCGCCCGAGTCCGCGACGCATTCTTCTATCTATCGACACTGCTCTGCGCCTCGGTGATGGGGCTGGGCGGCTTTGCCGGACTGATACGCCACGACGGACTGATATGGGTTGCCGTCGCCCTCGGCCTGACACTGATGCAACACCGCCGCGGCATCGACGAAGGCCCCGAACTCGAAGAGGAAACCGGCTTTGAAACTACAGCCGTATCAGAAGCAGACACAACACGATAAATTACATTCTCAATTTTGCGGGAGTGACGGATTTTTCGCTATCTTTGCCGTTATGAACGACGACATGATAGATAAGAAAGCCAGGGAAGTTTTCGATATGGTCGCTCAGCGTGCGACCGACGACGATATGCGGCGCCTGCGCGACGCTTTCAGCCTTGCCCGCGAAGCCCACGCCTCGCAGTTCCGAAAAGGTGGCGACCCTTATATCCTCCACCCCATAGCTGTGGCCGCCATTGTGGCCGGAACCCTCTGCCTCGATGTCAATTCTGTCATAGCCGCCTTTCTCCACGATGTTGTCGAAGACACTCCGGTTACAATCGGCGAGATCCGCGACCGCTTCGGCGATGATGTGGCCGCGATCGTCTCTGTTGTCACAAAGCCCCAGAAAGACCATTACGACGCCACTAAACAGGTCGACAACTACCGGCAGATGCTCGCATCGCTCAAGGACGACGTGCGGCCGATCCTCGTAAAGCTTGCCGACCGGCTCCACAATATGCGCACGCTCGCCGACATGCGCCCCGACAAACAGATGAAGATCGCCGGGGAAACCGATTATCTCTATGCGCCGCTGGCCACCCGGCTGGGACTTTACGACATCAAGACCGAGCTTGAGAATCTAAGTTTCAGATTCCGTTGTCCCCACGAATTTGAAGAGATAACGTCGCTGATCCAGCGCGACCGCGACGCCCAGCGCATAAGGCTCGACCGCTTCAACGACCAGCTCCGCGAAGTGCTCAAAAGCGCCGGCATAAAGGCAACGGTGTTTACCGAATACCGCCGGCCCTACAGCGTGTGGCGCAAGATGCACAAATATGGCGACGACTTCAACCATCTCAAATACCGCCACTTTACCGAGATAATATTTCCGTCGCGCGAGCCTGTGGTCTCCGACAAAGAGATGGCCCTTCGTGTCTACTCCGCCCTTACCGACCGCTTCAAGGAGAAACCGGGCGGAATATCGAACTATATCGACTCGCCTAAAGAAAACGGCTATCAGAGCTTCCACGTAAAACTGCTGCCCGATTTCGGCCGCTGGCAGGAAGTGCACATAGCCTCTGACAAGATGTATCACGACTCGGCTCTCGGCTGCGTTGCGAACCGCAACGAACAGTGGCTTGAGAAATTCCGCGAAGTGCTCCGCGACATCCCCGAAGCCGGGCGCGACGGATCAGCCTTCATCGCCGACGTCGTCGCCTCGTTCTACAACGACGACATCATGACATTCACCTCGGCGGGCACGCCGGTTGTCCTGCCCCAGCGCTCTACGGTCCTCGACTTCGCCTACGAGGTCGACGAAGCACTTGGCTCCCATGCCAAATACGCCCGAATAAACGGCTTTCTGTCGTCGATAAAAGCCCCTCTCCGCCGTGGCGACGTCGTCGAAGTATTCACCGACGAAAAAGTCAGCCCGTCGGCCGACTGGCTCAATGCCGTGACAACCTATAAGGCCCGAAAAGCCGTCTCGGACTATCTCGTCTCACAGCCCCGGCCGCGCTACGACCGGTGTCACCACTGCCTCCCGATTCCCGGCGAAGAAGTCATCGGCTTTTTCAACCATAAAGGCGACATTACGCTTCACAAGCGCGACTGCCCGACAGCCGTCAGCATGGCCTCGCAGTTCGGCGACTCGATAGTGTCGGTCGACTACGAACCCGACCAGACGCTCTATCCGGTCACGATTGAAGTTACGGCTGTAGACCGTTTCCATCTTTTCATAGACCTTGTCGACACTATCAGCAACACTCTCAACCTCGCTATCGACACCATCACAACAACCACAACCGACTCAATAGTGAAGTGCCGTATCTCTTTCGGCATCCACAGTTTCGGCGAGCTCCAGACCATAATCCATCACATCGCACTGATCGACGGAGTCGACGAAGTCAAGCGTCTTGTCTGATACCCGGTTAAACCAAATGGTGTCCCGGTTGTCTATAACAATAAAGCAACCATCAAATTCCACAGTTATGAAAGGAATAATCCGCATCGCAGCAATCGCGCTGACTTCAGTAGCAATGATATGTCTACCGCTGACAGCCAACGCCGACCGCCATCAGGGCGCACGCGGCGGAGGACGCCCCGGAGTGGCAGCCTCACGCGGAGGTAACCACGGGAACCACGGCGGCAAGAACGACCGGCCCGGGAAGAATCACGACAAAGGATACCGGCCCGGTAAGAACGACCGGCCCGGAAAGAACCACGACAAAGGATACCGGCCCGGTAAGAACGACCGGCCCGGAAAGAACCACGACAAAGGATACCGGCCCGGTAAGAACGACCGGCCCGGCAGGCCCCACGACAACGGATACCATAACGGGCACCGTCCCGGCCACGGCCCCTCCCACGGCTACCGTCCGCCTAAACCCCACCACAAGCCCAACTATGGCTGGCGCCCGGGCCGTATGCCCAGACCGTACTACAGGCCCACGCCTCCCCCGCGCTGGCGTCCCGCACCCGGCGTGCCTCCAATCGGAGCCATTCTCGGTCTGACATTCGGAGTCGCGTTCGACGCATCGATGAATTATCTGCTTAACAACTACGCCGTTTCGGCCTACAATAATTCGATACTCATGGTTCAGAACGCCCCGTATCTGAACTTCGTGTGGCCCGAAGCGCGCCTGATCTATAACAACGGCTATCTCGACGGAACGCAGTTTATCTACACGAGCCCCTACGCCGACAATATGCGCTACTATTCGACCTATAACTATCTGACTAACATCTACGGGATGCCCGTTCAGACAGGGCCCGGTATGGTTGCGACATGGTATGGGGCCAACCGCGGATTCATCAACCTTTCTTTCGAGATGATGAACGGCCGCTATTTCACCGTTCTATCGCTCGGCCGATAAACGACGACATTAAGTTTTTGTTAAAGATAAAGCGGGAAAGCGTCCGTGCGGCGCTTTTCCGCTATATTTGCGCCCATGGAACAAGAAACACGCATCCTCGTTGTCGACGACGAAGAGGCCCTTTGCGAGGCCATCAGATTCAATCTCGAAGAAGCCGGATTCACCGTCGACACCGCGCTGAGCGCCGAAGAGGCGCTGTCGACCGATCTGACGCGCTACTCGCTCATTCTGCTCGACATTATGATGGGCGAAATCTCAGGCACGCGCATGGCGGCAATTCTTAAAGCCAACCCGCTGACCGAACATATACCCATAATCTTCTGCACCGCACGCGATTCGGAAGACGACATGATAGCCGGTCTCGAGCTCGGCAGCGACGACTATATCACAAAACCGTTCTCGATGCGCAACGTTGTGGCGCGCGTAAAAACCGTGTTGCGCCGGAGCCGCCACGGGTCGGTATCGGAAGATCTCGGGGTAGTAACATTCGGAGGTCTTGCGGTCTGCACATCGCGCAAATCCTGCACGGTAGACGGTATTGAAGTGAAGATGCCCCGGAAAGAATTCGAGATTCTGAGCCTTCTGATCTCAAACCGTGGACGCATCTTTTCGCGTGAAGAGATTCTGAAACGTATATGGCCCGACGAGGTCATCGTTGTGAACCGCGTTGTCGACGTCAACATAACGCGCCTGCGCTCGAAACTCGGCCCTTACGGCAAATATATACTGACTCGCCCGGGCTACGGTTACTGCTTTGCCGAATAATATGCGCTTCCACACACGCCTGTTTCTCGCCCTCCTATCCTACTCGGTTCTTCTTGTAGGCGCCGTTGCCTTGTTTCAGTATCGGCGTGAGAAGGTGTTCAAGGCCGAAGAACTGAATCAGCGGCTTCAGATGGTTAACGACGATATCTTCGACCAGCTCGCCGACAGCGTCGCGGTTTTGAGATTGCCGCGCAGTATCGGAGATCTGAGAGTGACGGTTGTCGACCGCCACGGCCATGTCGTATTCGACAACAGCCTCGACACACTGCCCGGCTCCAACCACCTCAATCGCAAAGAAATAGCCGAAGCTATGGCTACAGGCGAAGGCTATGCCATCAGGCGCAACAGCGCATCGACCGGGAAGACATATTTCTACTCGGCAAAACGCGAGGGAAACATGGTAGTGCGCACGGCAGTCCCCTATAGTGTCGAGCTCCACAAGCTGCTGGCAGCCGATTATGCCTTTCTATGGTTCATTGTCGGAATAAGCATAGTAATGTGTGTCATCGGTTATCTGACAACACGCCGTATAGGCGGACACATATCGCGTCTGAACCGGTTTGCCGAACAGGCCGAGCGCGGAGAGAACATCGTCGATACCGAGTCATTTCCCGACGACGAGCTCGGCGAAATATCCGGAAATATTATCAGGCTTTACACTAGGCTTCGCGAGGCGATGACCGAGCTTGACCGCCAGCACCGCCTTGCCCTCGAGCAGGAACACGACAAGATACGCATCAAGCGTGAACTGACTAACAATATCAACCATGAGCTCAAGACGCCTGTGGCAGCGGTCGAGGCGTGTCTGGAATCGCTTGCCGACCATCCCGACATGAGCGCCGACCGGCGCCAATACTTCGTCGGGCGTGCCCTCGACGCCAACCGGCGCCTTAGAGAACTGCTGGCCGACGTATCGGCAATCACCCGAATCGAAGACGGCGGCGACCGCATCGGCCGCGAGCCTGTCGACATCGCCGCCCTGACTGCCGACGTGTGCGCCGAATTCGCCGAGGCGGCCATCGAAAAAAATATCGTCATCGACAACGGCATCACACTCTCCGATCCGGTCTCCGGCAACACGGCTCTTCTGGAATCGGTTATGCGGAATCTTATCGACAACGTCCTGAAATATTCAGGCGCCACCCGCGTGGAACTCCGGCAGAACCTGACCGCCGACAAGCTGACAATCACTGTGACCGACAACGGATGTGGCGTCAATCCGGAACATCTGCCCCATCTTTTCGAACGATTCTACCGTGTCGACAAAGGGCGTTCGAGGCGCTGCGGCGGAACAGGACTCGGACTGGCAATAGTTAAAAACGCGGTCATCTGGCACGGTGGCCATGTGCGCGCCGACCTTCCGGCGGCCGGCGGCCTGCGGATAACGATAGTCATTCCGCGCTGACTCCCTCGATTTCTCTTTTTTTTAATTTTGATGAAACATTTATGAAACATCGTTGAGCGTAATTTGTAATAAAATTAAACAGCTCACAGATATGGATATTTTGTTTCTCTGCGTCGTTGTTTTTCTGTTTCTGCTCGCCATTTTCGATCTCTCGGTGGGAGTCAGCAACGACGCCGTCAATTTTCTCAATTCGGCTATAGGCACCAAAGTGGCCTCGTTGCGCACAATCATCATCATAGCCTCGGCCGGCGTATTCATCGGGGCGGCGATGAGCAACGGGATGATGGACATCGCCCGCCACGGAATTTTCCGTCCCGAGAACTTTTCGTTCTACGACCTGATGTGCATTTTCATGACAGTCATGGTCACCGACATCATTCTTCTCGATCTGTTCAACACCCTCGGAATGCCGACGTCGACAACGGTGTCGCTCGTTTTCGAGCTTCTCGGCGCCACATTCGTCGTCGCTCTGATAAAGATGGCAGGGGGCACCGACCTTGGATTCGCCGACCTTCTCAACACCGAGAAAGCTCTGTCGGTAATTATAGGTATCTTCCTGTCGGTTGCGATAGCATTCGTGTTCGGAACCGTCGTCCAGTTTCTGTCGCGACTCATTTTCTCATTCAACTACCGCAGCCGGCTTCGTTGGAAAATTGGAATATTCGGAGGGATATGCACTACGGCCATAGTCTATTTCCTGCTGATCAAAGGAGCGTCGGGACTCTCTTTCATGACACCCGAAGTGAAAGCCTGGATAGCCTCACACACAGCTCTGATCATAGGCTGCTCGCTTGTCGGATTCACTATTATAATGCAGACGCTCCACGCTCTCGGAGTCAACGTGCTCAAGGTCATCGTCCTTCTGGGCACATTCTCCCTGGCAATGGCATTCGCCGGCAATGACCTCGTGAACTTCATAGGAGTTCCGCTGACCGGACTGGCATCGTTCGCCGACTATACCGCCAACGGAAACGGCGACATCCACGGATTCATGATGAGCTCGCTCAACAGCCCGGCCGACACTCCGCTATATTTCCTAATCGGAGCCGGAGCCATAATGGTCACGTCGCTGGCCACCTCGAAAAAAGCCCGAAAGGTTTCGCAGACCGAAATCGGCCTCGGAAGTCATGATGCCGGCGACGAGATGTTCGGATCGTCGCGGATAGCCCGGCGCCTTGTCAGATGGTCGCTGTCGCTGATCTCGTGGGTTCGCGGACTCATTCCCAAGCGAATACGCCGTTTCATAAACCGACGTTTCAATGCCGAAGACAGCATTCTCGAACAGGGAGCCGCCTTTGACCTCGTGCGCGGATCGGTAAACCTCGTGCTGGCCGGAGCGCTGATTGCCCTCGGAACATCCATGAAACTGCCGCTCTCGACAACGTTCGTCACCTTCATGGTTGCGATGGGCACCTCGCTGGCCGACCGCGCCTGGCAGCGCGAATCGGCCGTATTCCGAATCACAGGCGTGTTTTCGGTTATCGGCGGCTGGTTCCTCACGGCCGGTATAGCCTTCATAGGCGCCGGAATAATTGTCGCGGCTATGCACTATGGCGGCTCATGGGTAATGTTCGCACTGGGCGCCCTGACAATATATTTTCTCATCCGCAGCAACCGGCGTTTCCGCGCCAAAACCAGAGAAGAGGACGGCGACGCTCTGTTCCACTCAATTCTGTCGACCCGCGAGCCCGACCGCCTATGGCCTATGTTCATGATTTATCTCAGCGGAAAGCAGCAGTCATTCCTTGAATTCGCCTCGGCGAACTACAACAGCGCGATGACAGCATTCCTGAACGACGACGCGCGCACACTCGGACGCATCGACCGCGCTCTCGGCGACGCAAAAAGCCGGCTTAAGAACGACCGCCGCAAAGAAACTCTCTGCCTACGCCGGCTTCCGCGCGAAATCGGCATCGAAAAAAGCGCCTGGTTCTATCTCGGCAACAACAGCTGCATGTCGGTTCTATATAATCTGCGCCGTATAACGGAGATCTGCCGCGAACACGTCGACAACAACTTCCTTCCGCTGCCCGAACGCTACCGCGCCGACTTCTCCGACATAGCCGTCGAGGTAACAACGCTCTTCAACGACATCACCGCCATGATCTCCGACTCCACCCCCGAAGCCGTCGACATGCTCAGACAGCACTGCGACGAGATCAAGAACCGCATATCAAATCTCTATCACGGCCTCTATGACCACATCCGCGAGGGAGACCAGTCGTCAATGGCGGTTCTTTACGTTTATCTCAACACGCTTCAGGAAACGCGCGAAATGGTATCGGCGCTGCGCAAATATCTCCGCTCCTACGCCAAAATGCTCGACAACAGCTATAGAGGTCACCACTCGATAGCCGCTCCGCCATCCGAAATCGCGGCATTGTGAATTTGCAAATGTTAAAATAAAGTGTTAATTTTGGGCCGAAGCGTTAACGCTCCGGCCCCTTTCGTTATCGGCCGAAACTTTAATAGACTTTCGTTGTTAACATAATAAAGCTTAAACCCTCCGACAGATCATAAACTCCGCGATGAAAAAATCGACGATATGGTTCCTCGCCATCATAATGGCTCTTACATTCATGGGGCTGCTGTATGTGCAGATCATGTATATGCGCAACATGGTGAGGATGCGCAACGACCAGTTTGCCGAGGGGGTCAAAAGAAGTCTCTACAGCGTCACTACGCGCCTCGAACAAGACGAGACAAAGCATTTCCTCGACGAAGACATGGCCAATATCGAGACCTCGTTTCTACCTCGCTACAACGCCGACGGAACTGCCGTGATGGGCACCTACACCTCGACATTCAAGACACCCGAAGGACTCACCGGCGGCATCACTCTCGAACGTCAGCTCGACAACGACAAAAACAATCCGAAACGAGGCTATCAGACAAATCAGGAAATTCTACGCGGCCTCTACCTTTATCAGAAAGGACTTCTCAACGAGGTCATACTGAACATCATAAGCCGATCGAGTGACCGCCCCATCTCCGAGCGGGCCGATTCGGCGAAAGTGACCGGATATATGACCTCGGAGTTCAACAATAACGGGCTCGATCTGCCGTTCGAATTCGCCGTCGTCAACAGGGTTGGCGCCGTCGTCTACAAGACCCGCGACTTCAATACCGCCTCGGCCGAGCCCGGAAGCATGTTCGTGCAGACTCTTTTCCCCAACGATCCCACCAACAAGATGAACTATATCAAGGTCTATTTCCCGACCAAAAGCGATTATATCTTCTCGTCGGTGAGGTTCATGATTCCGTCGTTTTTCTTTACTCTCATTCTGCTTCTGGTGTTTCTCTACACTATTATAGTTGCTTTCAGACAGAAAAAGCTGACAGAGATGAAAAACGACTTCATCAACAACATGACCCACGAATTCAAAACGCCTATCTCGACCATATCTCTGGCGGCCCAGATGCTCAACGACCCGGCCGTGCTGAAGAGCGAGAATATGCTGCGCCACATCTCGACCGTCATCAACGACGAGACAAAGCGGTTGCGCTTCCAGGTAGAGAAGGTTCTTCAAATGTCGATGTTCGACCGCCAGAAAGCCACTCTGAGGCTCACCAAGGTCGACGTCAACACCGTTGTGGCCAACGCCCTCCACACCTTCAAGCTTAAGGTCGGAAAATACGGTGGCTCAATCGAGGCGCGTCTCGACGCCGACGACTCTATTATCGAAGTCGACGAGATGCACTTCACCAACGTGATATTCAATCTTCTCGACAACGCCCTCAAATATCGCCGTGAAGACGTTGCGCCCCATCTGGTCATAGCCACGCGCAACCGCGACAACGACAAGAAACTCGAGATCAGCGTAGCCGACAACGGCATAGGAATACGCCGCGACGACCTCAAGAAGATTTTCGATAAATTCTACCGCGTTTCGACCGGCAACCGCCACGATGTCAAAGGCTTCGGCCTTGGACTCGCATACGTCAGGAAAATGGTCGGAGAATTCGGCGGAGAAATCACCGTTGACAGCGAATTCGGAAAAGGAACAAAATTCAATATTATATTACCGTTAACTAAAACAGACTGATTATGGAAGAACGTTTGCGCATATTATTATGCGAAGATGACGAAAACCTCGGGATGCTCCTTCGCGAGTATCTCCAGGCAAAAGGCTTCAGTGCCGACCTCTTCGCTGACGGCGAAAGCGGTTACAAGGCCTTCCTGAAAGGGAAATACGACATTTGTGTGCTCGACGTCATGATGCCCAAGAAAGACGGTTTCGCACTGGCACAGGAAATACGTACCGTAAACTCGGAAGTGCCCATTATCTTCCTGACGGCAAAATCGCTCAAGGAAGATATTCTCGAAGGTTTTAAAATCGGAGCCGACGACTATCTCACCAAACCTTTCTCGATGGAAGAGCTCGTGTTCCGTATCGAGGCAATCCTGCGCCGCGTCAAAGGCAAAAAGGGGAAAGAGGTTACGATGTATAAGATCGGCCGGTTCACCTTCGACACTCAGAAACAGGTTCTGATGATCGGCGACAAGATCACCAAGCTGACGACCAAGGAGAGCGAGCTGCTCAGTCTTCTCTGCGCCCACGTCAACGAGATTCTCGAACGCAACTTCGCCCTGAAGACTATCTGGATCGACGACAACTACTTCAACGCCCGTTCGATGGATGTCTATATCACGAAGCTGCGCAAGCATCTCAAAGACGACCCGTCGATCGAGATCATCAACATCCACGGAAAGGGCTACAAGCTCATCGCTCCCGAACCCGACCAGAAATAAGGCTCCGCAGGCAGCCACGCTGCCACTGCGGGCATCACGGTTTTACGGAACCCGTTATGATGACATTTCCTAACGCCAAAATCAACCTCGGCCTGCTGATTACCAACCGGCGGGCCGACGGTTATCATGATCTGCTGACAGTTTTCTGCCCCGTCGGATGGCACGACATACTCGAGATAGTGCCGTCGGCGGTCGGCCACGACACCCTCGAAGTCGGCGGCAACGGATGCGATTGTCCGCCTGAAAAGAATCTTGTCATGAAGGCAGTCGGCGCTCTCCGCCGCGAATTTCCCGATATGCCTTTTGTCGAGATTTTCCTCGAAAAGTTTATCCCCGACGGCGCCGGTCTCGGCGGCGGATCGGCCGACGCAGCCTTTACCCTGCGCAGCCTCAACAGCCTTTTCAGCCTCGGACTCTCCGACGATCGGCTTGCTGAGATCGCCGCCACAATCGGCGCCGACTGTCCGTTTTTCATCTATAACCGCACGATGATCGGAACGGGCACAGGCACTACGCTCTCTCCGACCACGGTAAACTTCCCCGAAGGCGGCTCGATAGCCATAGTAAAACCGCCCGTCGGCGTTTCGACGCGCGAAGCTTATGCCGGCGTAAATCCGCGACCCGCTGCCGTCGACCTCGCCGACATCATAGCCCGCAGGCCTGTCGGCGAATGGAAAGATCTCGTTGTCAACGACTTCGAAGAATCGGTTTTCGCCGCTCATCCGCGTCTGTCCGAAATAAAACGGCGTCTCTACGAAAGCGGAGCGCTATATGCCTCAATGTCGGGATCGGGAAGCGCGCTGTTCGGAATATTCGGCAAAGGCGACGTTCCCGACATCGAGCTCGAATTCGAAGACTGCGACTGCAAGATTGTTCCGGCCGACATCGCAAACAGTCTCTCAAAATGAGTTTAATTTATTTTAACAGCTTGTGCACACCGCAAACTGCATAAAAAATCGTTTCTTTGCATATCTATTGTATATGAGACGGTTTTTTATTTTATATATTCTGCCCGTTATCGCCCTGATGGCGATTCTGTCGTCGTGCGGCGACAACGACGAGCCCATGCCCGTCGAGCCTGAAACTCCCACCGGGCCCGACAAGCCCGTCGGGCCTGACCCTGACGACGCTGACAAAACGCCGCTGACTCTTCTCATTTATATGGTTGCCGACAATTCGCTCGGAACCCTCGGATTCGCCGAACAGGATCTCTCGGAAATCTCTACTGCGATGTCGGAGAACGCGCTGGGAGAGAACGCCCGGCTGCTCGTCTACAAGTCTATGCCCGGCGTCAACAAGGGGGTTGTTCCCGAACTTGTCGAGTTCACCGACGGCGCGCCCGAACCTAAGCTTCTGAAAAGCTATCCCGACGACCCTTCCGTTTATTCGACATCGGAAGAACGCATGGCAGAAGTGCTTGAGGATGTCCGCGAGATTGCCCCTGCCAAAGAATACGGGCTTATTATGTGGAGCCATTCGACAGCATGGCGGACCGAAGATTCCGCGCTGCCTGCGCGCAGTTTCGGGCAGGATCGCGACCGGCGTATGGCCATTCCCGCTCTCAGCAGAGTCCTCAATAAGTTCAGCCATAAATTCATCTATTTCGACTGCTGCCTCATGGCCAACATCGAGGTGGCCTACGAACTGCGACACGCCACCACTCTGATTGTAGCCTCGGGAGCCGAAGTCCACGGCGACGGAATGCCTTACCAGCTGACGGTACCGATCTTCGCCAAAGGGGACGTCCGCGCCGTGGCTGAGAAAACTTTCGAATACTACGACAGCCGCAGCGGTGTAGACCGTTGGTGCACCCAGTCGGTGATCGAGACCGACAAGCTCGACCGTCTGGCAGCCGCTACACGCAGCCTGATGGAAACGGCAACACCGTTGTCGTCGATCCGCGGAATACAGACCTACACACCGACTTCATCTTTTCGCACCTACGACATGGACGACTACGTCAGCCGTATCTCGGCCGACGAGACCGCCTATCAGGCATGGCTGACAATTCTTACCGAAGCCGTGACCTACAAGGCATCGACCCCCTACGTCAACGGCAACCACCGCATCGCAAAATATTGCGGATTGAGTTCCAACATTGTCACCTCTGCCAACGATGCCTCAAAATACCACTACAACGAGCTACAGTGGTGGGCCGACGTTGTCAGTCATAACCCCAATTTCGCAGAATGAGGTTCCTTCAGATTCAGATGCCCTCGGTTCCGACCGACTCGATAAACATACCTGATCCGGCCGCCGACCTGAAAGATCTAAAGGGGATGTCGCTCGACGACCTTCTGGCAAAACTCGCCAACGATGTTGTCACTTTTGCCATAAACCTCGCCATCGCCATTACAGTATTCTATATCGGCAAGCTCATCATCAACAAGCTTTACCGACTGACAGAGAATGTGATGACACGCCGCAAGGTCGACAAATCGCTGATAACGTTCGTGCTGTCGTTTGTCAGAATCGTGTTGTATTTCATTCTGATAGTGACGGTCATCTCGATTCTCGGAATCGAAACAAGTTCATTCTTAGCTATTTTCGCCTCGGCCGGTATCGCCATCGGTATGGCTCTGAGCGGCACTCTTCAGAACTTCGCCGGAGGTGTTCTGATTCTTCTTCTGAAGCCCTACAAAATCGGCGATTATATCGAGGCACAAGGCTTTGCGGGAACCGTCACCGAGATTCAAATTTTCAACACGATAATCTCTACCCCCGACAACAAGTCGATAATCATTCCCAACGGGCCTCTTTCAACTTCGAGCATCAACAACTGGAGCCGCGAGAGCTACCGGCGCATAGAATGGACTGTCGGAATCTCCTACGGCAATGACGTTTCGGTGGCGCGCCGCGCTATTCTCGAAATCATCGCCGCCGACCACAGGATTGTAACGACAACCATCGCCGCCCATCGCGCCGCCTTCGAAGCCGAAGAAGAGAAAAAATCTGAAATTCAGGATTCAGATGACGAAACGGCTGAAAAAACGCCGGCTACACACCATGGGCGCATCTGGCGCTTTTTCCACCGCAAGCATCGCGAAGCCCGCGACCGGATAGCCGCACAGGCCGAGATTGATTTCCGGCTGAGAACCGGATTTGAAGAGACTGACCTGAGTCCGGCTGTAGTTGTGACAAACCTCGGCTCAAGCTCGGTCGATCTCTCGGTCAGGGCATGGGCACCCACAGGCCTCTACTGGCCCGTTTATTTCGATATCAACGAGCGTATATATACCGACCTTCCAAAGGCAGGCATAGAGTTCCCATTCCCCCAGCTCGATGTTCATCTCGACAAGCAACAGTAACCTACCATCACAACCATAGTAAACATGAGAAAACGAGTGCTCAGCATTATGCTGTTTGCGGCAGCCGCAGGCACAGTCACGGCTATGGCCGACAACGCCCCGCTTTGGCTCCGCGACGCAGCCATCTCACCCGATGGCTCCAGAATAGCGTTTACATTCAAAGGCGACATCTACACCGTTCCGACCACCGGCGGAAAGGCCTCGCGACTTACCGCCCTCCCCTCGCTCGAATGGGCGCCGGTATGGAGTCCCGACGGCACGAAGATAGCCTTCGCAACAGACCGCAACGGCGGCAGCGACATCTACATAATGGGAGCTGACGGCGGGCACGCCACGCGCCTCACATTCGATTCGGCCTCGGAAGTGCCCGAAGCCTTCACTCCCGACGGCGCTGAGATTGTCTTTTCAGCAGCCATTCAAGACGCTCCTTCGTCGGTGATGTTCCCGACCGCCCTTCTGACCGAAGTGTATACTGTTCCCGCAGCCGGCGGCCGCACCCGCCAGCTGCTGTCGACCCCGGCAGAAAATATCTCATACCTGCCCGACGGAAAGAGCTTCCTCTACCACGACGTCAAGGGCATGGAGAACAAATTCCGCAAACACCACACCTCGTCGGTCACACGCGACATCTGGCTCTACGACGCCACGACAGGGCGCCACACCAATCTGACCAACCGCTACGGCGAAGACCGCAACCCGGTTGTGGCCGAAGGCGGTAAGGCCGTCTACTTCCTCAGCGAGCGCAACGGCGGTTCGTTCAACGTCTACCGCATGAGCCTCGACAATCCGGCCGACGTGAAGCCTCTCACCGACTTCAAGGACCATCCCGTCAGGTTCCTCTCGCAGGCCGCCGGAGGCACCCTCGCCTTCGGCTACGACGGCGAGCTCTACACCATGAAGCCGGGCGAACAGCCCCGGAAAGTGGCCGTCGACATCGACATCGACGAGGCGTCGCCCGTAACCGATATGCGCTTCAGCTCGGGAGCCACCGAGGCCGCGCCCTCGCCCGACGGCAAACAGATGGCGATTATATGGCGCGGCGACGTGTTCGTCACCTCTGTCGAGCACGATTCGTTCAAACAGATAACCTCCACCCCTCAGGCCGAGAAAAATGTCAGCTGGAGTCCCGACGGAAAAACGCTCTACTATACCAGCGAACGCGACGGACGCCGCTCGATCTACAAGGCAGAGAAAACCCGCTCCGACGAGCCCAATTTCTCGAACGCGACTCTGATAACCGAGACTCCGCTCTTCACTGAGTTTACAGTCGACCGCGAACATCCGGTTGTCAGCCCCGACGGCAAAAAGATGCTGTTCGTCGAAGACCGCAACAAGATCATGCTCATGGATCTTGCCTCGAAAAACGTCAAACAGATAACCGACGGCTCGAACTTCCCCGACCGCGACGGCGGGTTCTCGCTCGAATGGGCCCCCGACAGCCGCTGGTTCGCCACCGAGGCGTCGCTGAACCGCCACGATCCCTACTATGATGTCGTCATCATCAACACCGACGATCTCGAGACAATCAATCTGACCAACAGCGGCTATTTCGACATGAGTCCCCAGTTCGTGCTCGACGGCAACGCAGTCATGTATATCACCGACCGCTTCGGAATGAGAAACCATGCTTCATGGGGATCGCAGAACGACGTGATTCTCCATTTCCTCAACAAGGAGGCCTACGACAAATACCGCCTCAGCGAGGAAGACTTCGAACTTCTCAAAGAGGTTGAGAAGGCCCAGAAAAAGAAAGCTTCAGCCGATTCCGACAAAAAATCGAAGAAGAAAAAAGGCAAAAAAGATGATGCTAAAGAAGAGCCTAAAGAGGATAAGAACGTCAAGATCGACCGCAAGGGCCTCGAAGACCGCATAGTCCGGCTCACTCCCGTTTCAGGCGAACTCTCGGGCACAGCCCTCGTCGACGACGGCGAAAGTCTCTACTATGTCGCCGGAAGCGAAGACGGTTGCAACCTCTGGAAAGTATCGCTCCGCGACGACGACATCGAACTCGTCAAGAAATTCCCCGGCGAAGGCGGTATGGCAATGGCAACCCTGCCCGACGGCTCGGCAGTGTTCCTTATCGGCAGCAAGCTCAGGAAACTCGAACCCGCCGGATCGAAAGTCTCGCCGGTAACCTACAGCGGCCGCGCCAAAGTCGACCGTGCCGCCGAACGCGAGGCAATGTTCAACTTCGTTGTCAACGAAGAGCGCGAGCGGTTCTACAACAAGAATATGCACGGCGTCGACTGGACAAAACTGACCGACCACTACCGCCGTTTCCTCCCCTATATCAGCAACAACGCCGACTTCTCCGACATGCTCAGCGAGCTTCTCGGCGAGCTCAACGTCAGCCACACCGGCAGCGGAGCCGCACGTCGCGGAGCCGCCGACCCGACTGCATCGCTCGGTCTGCTCTACGACATGACATACGACGGCCCGGGACTGCGCGTTGCAGAGATTCTCGAAAAGGGCCCGTTTGACCGTTCGACAACGGCCATGAAGCCCGGAAGCATCATCACCGCTATCAACGGCGTCGCCTTCGAAGCCGACAAGCCCACAGCTCCGCTGCTTGCCAATGTCGCCGGCAAAAAAACGCTCGTAGCCTTCACTACCCCCGACGGCAAGACCGAGACCGAGGTAATCCTTCCCATTTCGCAGGGCCACCAGAGCTCGATGATGTATGACCGCTGGGTCAAGAGCCGCGCAGCCTATGTCGACTCAATCTCGGGCGGACGCCTCGGCTATATCCACCTCCAGTCGATGAGCGACGACTCGTTCCGCAAGGCATATAAAGACCTTCTCGGCCGCTACAACACCCGCGAGGGCGTCGTCATCGACACCCGCTGGAACGGCGGCGGACGCCTCCACGAAGACATCGAAGTGCTCTTCAGCGGCGAAAAATATTTCACTCAGGTCGTGCGCGGCGTCGAAACCTGCGATATGCCCTCGCGCCGCTGGAACAAGCCGAGCATAATGGTTCAGTGTGAGGCCAACTATTCGAATGCCCACGGAACTCCCTGGGTCTACAAACACCGCGGCCTCGGCAAGCTCGTCGGAGCTGCCGTGCCCGGAACGATGACATCGGTCAACTGGGTCTACCTTCAGGATCCCGAGCTCTACTTCGGCATTCCCGTTGTCGGCTACCGCCTGCCCGACGGCTCATATCTCGAAAACAAGCAGCTCGAACCCGACATCAAGGTTCTCAACGACCCTGCCACCGTTGTCAAAGGCGCCGACGATCAGCTCCGCGTAGCCGTAGAAACTCTTCTGCGCGACATCGACAGCAAAAAATAACCAACCAACAACCATATCTATATGAAGAAGACAATCCTGACAATCCTCGCCGGCGCCGGATGCGCTCTCGCCTCCTGCGCCCAGCCCGCCCCCTCGGGGAACTACAGCCTCAGCGTGACCTTCCCGGCCGAGGCCGAGGCCGATGACTATATGGCCTATATCGTCGACGTTGACAACGGCGCCAAGATCGACAGCGTTATCGTTGCCGACAACAAGGCCCTGTTCAGCGGCAAAATCGACAAGCCCGTGCTCGCCCGAGTGATGCTCGAGAACGACCGCGTAGGCACATTCATCCTCGAACCGGCCGACATCGTGTTCGACCCTGCCACCAAAGAGGCCAAAGGCGGAGCGCTCAACGCTAAGATGGACGACATCAACAAGAAATTCGGCGAAGTCGTGAGCCGTTTCCGCGCCCTGCCGCGCGACTCGACCTTCGAAGCCAAAGCCGAAGCACTTCAGGCCGAATATGAGAAACTCAACGCCGACGCTCTCAAGGAGAACGCCGACAACCCCATCGGCTACTATCTTTTCATAAACATGGCCGGGAGCCTCGACGAACCTCAGCTCGACGAAGCCCTCAAACAGTATCCCCAGTTCACTTCGAGCCAGAAAGTGGCCGGTTTCAAGAAGATGTTCGCCCAACGCCGTGAAACCTCTGTGGGACAGCCCTACAAAGACTTCGCCGTTACCTTTGAAGGCAAGACTACGAAACTCAGCGAAATGCTTAAGAAAGGCCGCTACACGCTGGTTGACTTCTGGGCAAGCTGGTGCGGCCCCTGCCGCCGCGAAACGGCCGTCATCAAAGACCTGCTGAAGGAATACGGCCCCAAGGGCCTCGACGTTGTCGGCGTAGCCGTATGGGATGAGCCTGACAACACCCGCAAGGCTATCGAGGAACTCGCCCTGCCCTGGCCACAGATTCTCAACGCCCAGTCTGTTCCCACCGAGCTCTACGGCATCGCCGGAATTCCCACGATAATCATTATCGACCCCGACGGCAAGATCGTCAGCCGCGACAAGCAGGACGAAGAGCTCCGCGCCGACGTCGCCGCCTGCTTCCCCGCCGAATAATCCCCTGCCTCTCAGAAACGAAAGCTGTGCCACGGTATTTCCGCGGCACAGTTTCGTTATTATGCCGCCCTGCTAATTGGACAACAAGTAAATAACAAGAAAACAAATTACTCAGCCACAATTAAACTGAAGATTCCATTTGCCGAATCAAAAGCTAATCCTTAGCTTTGCAACTACTTATGAAATTCACAATACCGATTATCATTATCCGGATATTGACAGGACAAGACTGGATAAGCCAATTTCGGGAATTATGGTAAAATCGTCCTCAATTTGTATAACATATTCTTGCAATAATAATTCTAAATTTGCATTGACTCAAAACATCCATCTACCACAATGAAAAATGTAACCGTTCTCAGCGGGCAAGAGAGACTACGTCGAGGCCCGAGGGGGCCTGGAAGATGCGCAGTCCGAAGCGCGGGACTACGGCGTAGACATAGTCGAAGATGTCGCTCTGAACGGCTTCGTAAGAGGCCCAATCGGTGACCGACGTGAAGAAGTAAAGTTCGAGGGGTATGCCCTGAGGGGTCGACTGGAGCTGGCGCACCATGACGAACATCGTGCGCGTTCGCTTGCCGACAACTACGGGCTGCTCCGACAGCCAGTGCTGGAGATGACGGCGCAGCAGCCCGAGGTTGACCGAGCGGTCGGCCGTCGACTCGACGAGGCCGTCGGCTTTCAGCGCGGCGAGTTCATCCTCGCTGAGAAAGCGGACACTGTTGACATCAATATATATCGAGCGCGACACGCGCCGTCCGCCCGAACGGCGCATGGGCTGATAGTTCTGGAAAGAGTCGCTGATGAGGTTATAGGGCGGGATGGTAACGATGGAGTTGTCCCAGTTGCGCACCTTGACCGTTGTCAGCGAAATGTCGACGACCTCGCCGTTGGCACCGGCCTTCTCGCAGATTATCCAGTCACCTTTGTGGAGCATACGGTTAGCGGTGAGCTGCACACCGGCTACGAGTCCGAGGATCGTGTCGCGGAACACGAGCATCAGCACAGCCGCCGAGGCGCCGAAGGCCGTCAGAATAGCGACAGGCGAGCGGTTGAAGAGTATAGCCGCCGTAATGATTACCCCGACGCCGACTACAATGAGACGGCACATCTGGAAAATACCCTTCATAGAGTTGATGCGCTCGTTCTCGCGCTTCTCGAAGGCAGTGAAAAGCGAATGTATTATCTTGCTGACAAGGTAGACGCAGGCCCATACAATATATATGTCGGTTGCCTTCTCGGTGAACTGATAAGCCGCGGCATGGGCGGCGAAAAGATTCGGCAGCAACCAGTTGACAACGAGGGCCGGACAGAGTTGGGCGAAGCCGCGCAAGACTTCGTCGGTGAAGAAATCGTCGTCCCAGCGCGTCGGTGACTTCGCCACGAGAAACCTCACGAAAGGCTCGACAATGCGACGGAAAGCGACATACGACAACACGGCGACTATGCCGATAGCCACGATCGTCAGCGCCGGGCCAAGCGTCGGCGCCTCTTCGGCGAGGCCCGTCTGAGAAAGCAGCGTGTTGATATATTTTTCGAGAACCATAGACAGATTTTTGGCATAAAATTATCATTTTCGGGGCGTTCAGGCAAAAAATCAGTCCGACAGAAGCGAAAATATTTGGCCGTTACGGCCGAAAAGCGTAACTTTGCACCCGCTAACAATACAAAACCTATTAACAAACATTTTTAATGGCAACAAAAATCAGATTACAGCGCCATGGTCGCAAGAACTATGCGTTTTATCCTATTGTAATCGCCGATAGCAGGGCACCACGAGATGGTAAGTTTATTGAAAGGATAGGTTCCTATAATCCGAACACTAATCCTGCTACAATAACATTGAACTTCGAGCGGGCTTTGTATTGGGTGAATGTCGGTGCACAGCCTACCGACACCGTTCGCACAATCCTCAGCAACGAGGGCGTGCTGCTGATGAAACACCTCCAGGGCGGTGTCCGCAAGGGCGCCTTCGACGAGGCCGAGGCCCAGCGCCGCTTCGAAGCCTGGAAAGCGAACAAACAGAAGAGCATCGACGCCGCCAAAGACTCGATGGCCGACAAACGCGAACAGGCCGCCAAGGCCCGTTTCGACGCCGAAGTAGCCAAGAACAAGGCCAAAGCCGAAGAGGTAGCCAAAAAGAAAGCTGAGATCGCAGCCGCCAAGGCCGCCGAAGAAGCTGCCAAGGCCGCTGAAGAGGCTGCCGCTGAATCGGCTGCCGGCAACGAGGAAGCTCCCGCTGAAAACGCCTGAGCCCACCAGCATAAGCAAACTCTCTTACAGAGGTCGCGCCCTGAGCGCGGCCTCTGATTTTTTTTACAAAAATCTTATAAGTTTTATAAACCTTCGAAAACATTGTCAATCGGGGGATTTTTAGTAACTTTGCACGCGAATAGTGGCTCCCCGTCCGTAAAGGGGAGCTTGGAACTAATATCTTTTTAATAACAGATGATAAAAATCTCTTTTCCCGACGGCGGTCAGCGTGAATATGAAAACGGCGTGACCCCGCTCGACATCGCCCGCTCGCTCAGCCCGCAGCTGGCGAAAGAAATCCTTGCGGCCACCGTCGACGGAGCCGACTGGGACATCTCGCGCCCCATCGACCACGACGCCGCCCTGAAACTCTTCAAGTGGGAAGACCCTGAAGGCAAACATGCTTTCTGGCACAGCTCGGCCCACCTTCTCGCCGAAGCTCTTCAGGAGCTCTATCCGGGAGTTAAATTCGGCATCGGCCCTGCCATCGAAAACGGCTTCTACTACGACATCGACCCGGGAGAGCACACCATCACCGACGCCGATTTCCCAAAAATCGAAAAGAAAATGCTTGAGCTCGCCCGCGAAAAGCAGCCCATTGTGCGCGCCGACATCTCAAAAGCCGACGCCCTGACAATGTTCGGCGACCGCGGCGAGACCTATAAATGCGAGCTCATCAGCGAGCTCGAAGACGGCCACATAACAACCTACACCCAGGGCGCCTTCACCGACCTCTGCCGTGGCCCCCACATCGCCAATACCGGCGCAATCAAGGCCGTGAAAGTCATGTCGCTCGCCGGAGCCTACTGGCGCGGCGACGAGAAGCGCAACCAGCTCGTCAGAGTATACGGCATAACCTTCCCGAAGCAGAAAATGCTCGACGAATATCTTGCCCTGCTCGAAGAAGCGAAGAAGCGCGACCACCGCAAGCTCGGCAAAGAGATGGAGCTCTTCGCCTTCAGCCAGCGTGTAGGTGCCGGCCTGCCGCTCTGGCTGCCGAAAGGAGCCGCCCTGCGCGACCGCCTCGAGCAGTTCCTCCGCAAGATACAGAAGCAGTATGGCTATCTTCAGGTAATCACCCCGCATATCGGCAACAAGGCTCTCTACGTCACCTCGGGCCACTATGCAAAATACGGCAAAGATTCGTTCCAGCCGATCCACACTCCCGAAGAAGGCGAAGAATACCTGCTCAAGCCGATGAACTGCCCCCACCACTGCGAGATCTTCCGCTCATATCCGCGCTCCTACCGCGAGCTGCCGATGCGCCTTGCAGAATTCGGCACCGTCTACCGCTACGAGCAGAGCGGCGAGCTCCACGGACTGACCCGCGTGCGCGGCTTCACGCAGGACGACGCCCACATCTTCTGTGCCCCCGATCAGATCAAGGATGAGTTCCTGAAGGTAATGGACATCATCCTCTACATCTTCCGCGCCCTGAAGTTCGACAACTACGAGGCACAGATCTCCCTGCGCGATCCCAAACACAAAGAGAAATATATCGGAAGCGACGAAAACTGGGCGCTCGCCGAGCAGGCCATCATCGACGCCTGCCGCGAGAAAGGCCTCAACGCCCGCACCGAACTCGGCGAAGCCGCCTTCTACGGCCCGAAGCTCGACTTCATGGTGCGCGACGCCATCGGCCGCCGCTGGCAGCTCGGCACAATTCAGGTCGACTACAACCTGCCCGAGCGCTTCGAGCTTGAATATACCGGCGCCGATAACCAGAAACACCGCCCGGTAATGATCCACCGCGCCCCCTTCGGCTCGATGGAGCGCTTCGTCGCCGTTCTGCTCGAGCACACCGCCGGCCGCTTCCCGCTCTGGCTCGCCCCGACTCAGGCAATAATCCTGCCCATCAGCGAGAAATTCAACGACTACGCCCGCGAAGTCGCCAAGCAGCTCGACGCCGCCGGAGTGCGCGCCGAAATCGACGACCGCAACGAGAAGATAGGCCGCAAAATACGCGACAACGAGCTCAAACGACTCCCCTATCTGCTCATCGTTGGAGAAAAAGAGCAGGAAAACGGCGAAGTTTCTGTAAGAAAACAGGGCGAAGGTGACCAAGGTTCGATGAAAATTGCTACCTTTGCGGCAAAAATAAACCAAGAGGTCGCTGAAATGACCCAACAACCCAACGCTTAACTGAATGCAGAAGAAGCCATTCCATCCCGTCACGCGCCGTCCGCAGCCCGCTCCCGGACGCCGTAACGTCGGCCGCGGCCCGCAAGACAACGCCGCCAAAGACCCCTATGCAACCAACGAACGCATCCGGGCCCGCGAAGTGCGCCTTGTCGGCGACAACGTGACTCCGGGAATCTATCCCATTCAGCAAGCCCTGCAGATAGCCCACGACCTCGAGCTCGACCTCATCGAGATCTCCCCGACCGCCGAGCCCCCCGTGTGCAAAATTCTCGACTATCAGAAATTCCTCTACCTTCAGAAGAAACGCCTCAAAGAGCAGAAAGCCAAGGCAACGAAAGTAGTAGTCAAGGAGATTCGATTCGGCCCACAGACCGACGACCACGACTACAACTTCAAGCTCAAACATGCCATCGGATTCCTTCAGGAAGGCTCGAAAGTGAAGAGCTACGTCTTCTTCAAAGGCCGCTCCATCCTCTTCAAGGAGCAGGGCGAAGTTCTGCTGTTGCGCTTTGCCCAGGATCTCGAGGAATACGGCAAAGTAGAGCAGATGCCCCAGCTCGAAGGAAAGAGAATGATCATGATGATCTCACCCAAAAAGAAACAGCAGTGAGCCTCGCGAAGGCCACAGCCAAATATCGTAAAATCTAAATAACAAAAAACAAACAATGCCCAAGATTAAGACTAATACCGGTGCCAAAAAGAGGTTCGCCCTTACCGGTACAGGAAAAATCAAGAGAAAACACGCTTATCACAGCCACATCCTGACGAAGAAGACCAAGAAGCAGAAACGCAACCTCGACCACTTCGCCATCGTCGACAAGAGCAACGTTAAGCAGGTTAAAGAGCTTCTCTCGCTCAAATCGTAACCACTCTCGATTTCTAAAGATTTACGACAAAACATTAACCGGGCCCTCAGCTCCCGAGTGAAGCCACAACTGACGCTTCCGCTGGCGCCCACAAAAACAAACAACAATGCCAAGATCAGTAAACCACGTAGCATCACGCGCAAAACGTAAGAAAATCCTGAAACTCACCCGCGGCTATTTCGGCTGCCGCCGAAACGTGTGGACCGTTGCCAAGAACACCTGGGAAAAAGGTCTCACCTACGCCTACCGCGACCGCAAGGACAAGAAGCGCAACTTCCGCGCCCTCTGGATCCAGCGTATCAACGCCGCCGCCCGTCAGGAAAACCTCAGCTACAGCAAGCTCATGGGCCTCATCCACAAGTCGGGCATCGAGATCAACCGCAAAGTTCTCGCCGACCTTGCCCTCAACAACCCCGCAGCTTTCAAAGCTGTTGTCGACAAAGTGAAGAACGCCTGACCGGCGCCACCCATACCCCACTTCGGAAGCCCCGCCCACCGCGGGGCTTCCGCCGTTTTCAGCGCCCCATAAGCCCAATAAGCCCAATTCGGCTAATTAAACTTCATTTTTTGCTTTTTCAGAAATTTTAATGTAGATTTGTGGCGCAGACCGCTTCGAAGCCCCGGCTGCGGGGTAGAGGGCGGGCGCAAACGACATAATAGAAAGCGTTTATCCGCGCTGATTCCTGGCGTTCTGAAATTCTCGCAAAGTTTCACATTACAGTCAAGGAGTTAGCAACGGTAGATGCCCATGGATATGTAATATCTCGCCTACGGCCGATCTTCAGCGTGAAGAGGTCGGGCGCGACGGTTGCATATACAAGCGTAGGGCTTCTCCGTTGCCGTCCGACTGTAATAAGGCGATGCGAGAAGCCTCAGAACGCAGGGCGGCAACAGATACTGTCTCCTACGCTTTTCCCTTATAAACCAATCTGATGCCAACGAGGGGATGACCACGGCAAAAATTTGATCAATATTTTCACATTATCTTAAAATATCATGACTGAGAGCTCTAACTTACTTAACGAAACGCAGGAAGTAAATGCCCTTCCTTGCCGACCTTCGAGCCATAACGGGAAAAGCACACAACAGCTTGTCATAGCCTTTTTCACAACGCTTTTCGGTACATTTCTGGCGGTTATTGCCACTCCGATTCTTGCTTTATTGATAACGCTTCCATGCTGCATTTGGCTAATCTATATTTTATGGTTCCAATTCCGTTCACTGCGCTACGGCCTAAGAGCGTCGGGCGATTCAGGAAACATATGCGCCGACAAGATGAACCAACTGTTATGGACCGTTTTCGGGCTCTTAGCTGTCAACATTTTTACGGCCATCGCTCTCGGAGCCGAAAACAAAGCCATCAACCTGGTTTCGGCAATGGAATGTATAATCGTCGCCGCAATGATATGGCGTGTCGGCCAATCAATCGCATTAGGATATTCAGGGGAGCTCGGCCGACTTGGAAAACTTTTAAGAATAGTTGCCATATTTAATTGCGGGAATATCATTCCGGAACTGTATAGTTATACCGCCGACGGATCCTCAGATAGCCAGATGATTGTGCTTGGCATAATGGCAATATGCAATTTGCCATCAATTGTTGTCGGTCTGATAGCTGGAAGCACTCTCGACAAGCTAATGAGAAATGGTTCTGAACTACAGGATACGACTGATGAAAAAGAGCCGTCGGTTAATGCCCCTGCAGATGAGACACTCCCAATAGATTCTGAGACAGCGTCCGCACCACTCCCCGTTCATGAGCCGCAAATCGTCAATGTCGATTCCGACGAAGATGAATTTAACAATGAAGCCAAGATTCCTCCGATCAGAATAGAGATCCAAAAAGACGGTATAGGTTATGGCTGGTTATTTATTGGCGCATGCTTTATAATTGGAACGATCGCCGGTATGCTTCTATACACAAAAGCCGCAAAAAGGAGTGTATCTGATAATTCCGTTGCTCAGACTATTACAGATGACAATACAGAAAACATCATGGATCTACGGTTCACTCGCCCGACAACACTCAAAGGATACTTTATACATGAAGATGACAACTGGCCTCTGAGCCTGAGTTTCGAGCCCGGCGACGACGATGTTCCGATGAAAAATATCGTCTACACCAACCTGTCGCAGAACATCAACATCGATATGCAATATGTCGACGGGGAACTTACAAACCCGTCAGCCTTGTACCTCATTATGCTTCGCGGCGATGACAACGGCAAGGAGTTTACAATCTTCATTGACTATGACGGCAACAACGGCTTCCGGGGAACGGCCAAATCCGGCGATTATTCTCTGCCGGTGGTGCTTACCGACGAACAGACATCATCGCCGACAATGAGCCCCCGATAAAACAACACAACAATCTAACAGAATTATAAGCCATGAACACAACAGAACCAAAAGCCAACGAGCTCGACAACGGAGTCAAATATCTGCTTTATGCATTGATTTTATGCCTGGCAGGATGCGCGGCCCACGAGATGCACCTTCCCGATATGGTTGAAGGCCGCGGAGTCGTGAGCAGGATATTGCTCGGCATCCCGCGACAGATCTGGATTACAGGAGCTGCTCTGCTTGAAATTTATTTCCTATGGAAAGTGAGTAAGCGAACCATGCCGACATCGAAAGCGGTTGGGAGTCTTTGGTTTGTCCTAATCGCGCTTGCGGCTGTTGACGCCGTTCTTGGCCTTATCGGATCGGACGAAGGAACCCTGTCGGTTCTGGAAATAATCGTAGAGATTGCCTCTGTAGTAGTGATGATAGCGGTCGGCGTTATGATTCGCAAATCTCCTGCCAAGCCGGTCGCCATTCTGGGAAATGTCATGATATGGGTTCCGATTGTCGTTCTCGCAATCTCCTTTGTTCTTTGGGCAATGCTCCCTGCTGATTTCGGAGAAATTCAGCAAAAAGTCACCGACTTCGGTCAGGTTATAAGGATCGAGGAGTCCTATTCCGGCTCTACTATTGTTTATGCGGTAATCTTCGTTATAGTCAGCGTTTTGGGCGATGCAATAGTCTATGGGCTGATAGCATCTGTGATATCAATGCCTACCGACGTTGATGAACAGGAAATAGTTGAAGAAGAAATTCAAGCGCCTCAAGATCGCGATGTAACTCCTGAAACTCCTATATTGAACGAGCCGACTGCAACCGAATCGGTCGCTGAGACTCCGGAAGGCATAGAACATCGGAAGCGTCCTATAGGAAAAATCGTTCTTTTCTGCTTGGCAGCATTAGTCGTTGGTGTTGGAGTCGGCGCCGTGGTTGCGTGTTTCGACGACTTAGCGTCGGCGCCAAAGATTGACGATGCTTCTTTCCTTGAATCGCTCAATGGCGAGTCAGGCAATCGTTTTATGAACATCGACAATCCTGATTATAACGTTTATCTAACGAAAACCGACTCATCTCATCTTAATATCGGATTTGAAGATGAATGTGGATATGCCGTCTGGGACGGCACCGGCATTCTTGAGAACGGAGTGATTAAGACAGTGAACCGTGGCTCTCTGCCCTTCGACGTTACTATCAGAGTGATTACTCCTTATCACATCACCATGGAGCACGGCGAACAGACCGACAATCTTTTTGCCATGGATTATCTCGAGCAGCAAGCCGAAAGCGTGTCTCCCGAAAAATTCGGTAAACTGGAGGTGCAGCTATTTGAGATCGACGGCCATAAATTCGCAAAGACCAATGAATACGGGATGTTGGTTCTCGACAACAACACCGCTTCCACAATCAGTTATTTTCCCGACTCAGATGAGGGCCAGGAAGCTACTATCAGATTCGACTCGGATTGCATTACTGTAACTTATGGCTACGGCAACAAAATCGAATACCGAAAAGACGGGAACAGTACCAATTACATAAAAATCAGAGCCTTTGTAAAATCATTTCCATATCTTGACAAGATTACCCTTGACCCCCAGAACGACAACAGCTATGAAGCCTATAATCTTTTCGACAAAGACCCGTCGACCACATGGGCCGTAGGTGCTAAAAAATTTGAAAAGTTCGAAAAAGAAACCGAAGGACACTTTCCCAGGATGGTCAGCATATCGACCCCTGATCTGTTAGAACGTCTGGTGATCACAAACGGCTATGCCAAGAACAATCAATCATGGCGCAACAATGCGCGAGCAAAGAACATAACTATAATGGGATGCACCGAAGGCTCGAATTTAGCCGACAATCTTTATTCGGGAACGCTTTCCGACACCGCAGAACCCCAGACTATTACATTGCGAAAAACAGGACAATACGATTATTATAACCTAATCATCGAAGACTATTATCCCGGCGAGAAATGGGATGACGTCTGCATCTCCGAAATCGAGGTATTCGGAAAACCGTGAGCGCGTCTACAACTTCTTCGGCTATGATCAAGAAAGAATTTTTCGAGAAAAATCGCGAAAAGATTTTGTCAGGTGAGAACTTTGTCGTACCTTTGCAGCGTCAAAAGCCAATATGGTGAGCATAGCTCAGTTGGTTAGAGCGTCGGATTGTGGTTCCGAAGGTCGAGGGTTCGAGACCCTCTGTTCACCCCTCAGAGTTTAGAGCATCAGTTTTCTGATGCTCTTTTCTTTTTCTATAAACATTCGGTAAACGCAAGAGCGACATCATAGCAGTCGGGCAACATATCAGAATCGGTGGTCGCGCCCCTGATAGTCCGCGGTGGTACAAAAAAAAATGAGGGTCGCAGAAATTCTGCGACCCTCGTTGGTGTCCGAGATGAGATTCGAACTCACACAGCCTTTCGGCCACTACCCCCTCAAAGTAGCGTGTCTACCAATTTCACCACCCGGACGAATTTTTACCGTCGAAACGCGGACTGAGAGGAAAATGCGATAATGATTTGAGCGAAAAACGGGACTCGAACCCGCGACCCCGACCTTGGCAAGGTCGTGCTCTACCAACTGAGCTATTTTCGCATATTGTCCTTTGCTGCGCGGTAAAAATGATATTTCAATGTTCTGAGCGAAAAACGGGACTCGAACCCGCGACCCCGACCTTGGCAAGGTCGTGCTCTACCAACTGAGCTATTTTCGCGTTTCAGCAATGCTCTCTCGCAATTGCGTTGCAAAGGTAGTGAACTTTTCTGAACCACCAAAATTTTTGGCCATTTTTTTCGGTAAATTTTATTTAAAGCATCCGAGCCCCCGAAAAACATCCCAAAAATTAGTCGATAAGATTGTTTTTCGCCTTCTCCATTCATTTTTTTGACAAAATATTTGGAGGGAATTTTAAAAGTGTGCACCTTTGCAGTGTTCTACTTCACTATAACACTCAAACATTATGAAGCTCCTAAAATCGAGACGCGCATTAACAGTGGCATTGGCGATAGCTCTGGCCACAGGATTCGCAGCAACGGCCACTTCGTCGGCTAAGAGCGGCAGCAAAGGAAACCGTGCCGTGATTGCCTCTGCGCTCGTAACGATGTCGGCTCTCGCTGTAGCCGGCTTCGATGTCTCGATTTTTCAAAAGGGCAGACACTGACCCCTTCATCATCCAGAACTAACCCAAAAAAACATAACCATTATGCTCGAACTAATAGATTTGACATATACCTACCCGAAAGCCAAGAATGCGGAGGCGCTGACCGACGTCAGCTGCCGCATCGGCGAGGGCACCTGGCTTCTGCTGGGTGAGAACGGCGCCGGCAAGACGACTCTGATGCGTCTTGCCGCGTCGCTGCTTCGCCCGACCTCGGGCCAAGTCATTCTCGACGGAGAAAACGTAACGGCCCACGAGGCGTCGACTCTGAGCCGGCTCTTCCTGCTGACAGACGACATGATTTTCCCGGCGCAGACCATCAATGAGTTCGCCTCTATCCATGCGCCCTATTATCCGACGTTCTCACGTGAACTTCTCGAGGCCAACCTCGAAGAGTTCGGCCTTACCGGCAAGGAAAGAATTGACCGCCTCAGCCTCGGGTACCGCAAGCGCGCCCAGACAGCCTACACTCTTGCACTGCGAGCCCCGCTCACGATGCTCGACGAGCCGACTAACGGCCTCGACATCGACGCGCGCAAGAAACTGCGCAAGCTGATGAGCAAGTCGGCCACCGACGGACAGACGATGATCGTGTCGACCCACAATATCGCCGACCTCGAGACACTCTACGACGGCGTGATCATTCTTCACCGCGGCCATCTGCTCACTGCGATGTCGGCTTTCGACATTCTGAGCCGGCTGAACTTCACGTCAGGCACAGAAATTCCCGAAGGAGCCATCTTCTCGGAATGGAATCTGGCGACCGTCAACGCAATCACCGAGAACCTCAGCGGCGAACCGCAGACCGACATAAACTATTCGCTGCTCTATTCGGCGCTGATGTCGAAAGATGTCTCCAAATCAATAATGTCAATCCTTAACAAAGCGGAAAAATGAGCACATTGAGTCTACGCAGCCTTTCGATGCTGATCAAATACTACAGACGTCCCGTTCTGACTCTCTTCGCAATCACAGGCGCAGGGATAGCACTCGCGGCACTGTCGAAACTGCTCCCCTGGAATTTATCTTTCCTCGGGTCGCGGACTATTCTGATGTTGGTCATGATCTTTTCGCCTCTGGCTTTCAGAAGTGACACAGGCCGCTACGACGTCGACGCCATGCTGCCGACAACAACGGCCACACGCTTCACGACCATGTTCCTTATCAGCTTCATCGTCATTCCGGTTCTCATCTACATGACATGGTATCTGTGCGGAATAGGCATCTTCGACGACAGCATCAAGATTTTCACCACTATGGTTCCCGACAGCAGCCGGATGACCTGGGGGCTGGCTTTCGTGGATGAACTGTCGAACATTATGATGACAGGGCTTGTAATGATAACGGTAATACGCAGTCGGCGCCATGTTGTCCGCAACAGCATACTGACAGTTTTCGGAACCATATTCGGTATCGGTATCGCCCTTGGAGTGAGCATCGCTCTGCTCTACAACAGCCACAACGGTATGCAATTCTTCGAAGAGATCTTCACCAACGTCTATAATCTGGCCATTCTAATCGGACTGCTTTTCGTGGCTGAACTTATCTGGATCGGCCGCTTATTGAAGAAATACCGCCTTTAAGCAATGGAGTTTTCAGTTAACAAACCGATTTTCAAACAGATTGTCGACTGGTGTCTCGGCCGCATCGTGGCGGGAGAATGGCAGCAGGGACAGAAACTGCCGTCGGCGCGCGAGCTGTCGGTTGAGATGGCCGTCAATCTCCACACGATTCTGAAAGCCTACGAGATTCTCGAGCGCAACGAAATCATCTATTCACGGCGCGGAATGGGATTCTTTGTGGCCGACAATGCCGCCGGACTGGCCGACAGCTATCTGCGCCGGGAGTTCTTCGACAATGAACTGGCCGACACATTCGGGCGTCTGGCTTCGATGGGGATAGGCCCCGACGAACTCTCGCAGGCCTACCGCGAATATCTCGAACGAAAATGACCGGCCGGCCTCAGGGCCAGCTGTAGGTCACCCCTACCCCGGCAAGCTCCGCTCCCTCAATCGGGGGGCGGAGTTTGACTATTGTCGTCTCTATGGCTTCTATGGCGGGAAACCGGCGGCGCAGGGCTTCGCTGATACGCCACGCAACATGCTCAAGCAACTGCGAAGGTTCGGCCATGACTTCCCTGACGACATCAACAGCCTCGGCATAGTTAAGAGTGGCATCGATCGAATCGCGGGCAACATCGGAGGGATACGTAATCCGCAGCGAGACTTCGAACTCGTTGCCGACACGCCGCTCCTGCTCCATGACGCCGTGGCGCGCGAAAAGCCGCAGACGGTCAACAGTTATAACGACGCTCATCTGCGGCGGCTGCGATTATCGCGTTTGCGCGTTTTGCGCGACTTGTCGCCGCGGCTCTTTCCGGAGGTAGCCATCGCTTCCTTAAAGGTAGCCGGCTTCTCCTGACGCTCATGCTTTAGCTGCCCGAAGTCGTCGACAAGCACAAAATCGAGCTGCTTCTTCTCGAGGTCGGCGCGGGCCACACGCACTTTCACCGCATCGCCCAGGCGGTAGCGGGTTCCGTTGCGGCGACCGATCAGGCAATGATTTTTGTCGTCAAGATCGTAATAGTCGTCGGCAAGATCGCGCACAGGCACGAGCCCTTCACAGAGGTTCTCGGTGAGCTCGACATAAAGGCCCCACTCTGTAACGCCCGATATCATTCCGTCGTAGTCCTGACCGAGACGTTCCTGCATGAACTCGACCTGCTTGTATTTTATTGAGGCACGCTCGGCATTGGCTGCAAGCTGCTCCATGTCGCTGCAATGCTTACACTGGTCTTCGAGCTTGGCGGCATTGACACTACGCCCTCCCGCGAGATATTTCTCGAGAAGGCGGTGGACCATCATGTCGGGATAGCGGCGTATTGGCGAAGTGAAGTGGGTATAATAGTCGAAGGCGAGACCGTAGTGGCCTATGTTGACAGTCGAATAGATGGCTTTGGCCATAGCGCGTATGGCGAGCGTCGACAGATAGTTTTCTTCACCGCGCCCCTTGACCTCGGCGAGCATCCTGTTGATCGAGCGGTTGACGTCGCGGGCCGATCCGCTTTCGCGTACCTTATAGCCGAACGAGCGCGACAGAGTGGCAAGATCGGCAAGTTTGCCCGGATCGGGCATATCATGGACACGATAGACAAAGGCCTTGGGTTTCTTCTTTCCGCCGGGATTGCCGATTGTCTCGGCGACAGTGCGGTTGGCCAGCAGCATGAATTCCTCGATAAGCTTGTTGGCGTCTTTCGACTCTTTGAAATAAACGCTTGTCGGACGGCCGTCACCGTCGATCTCGAAGCGCACCTCAGCACGGTCGAACTCAACGGCGCCGTTCTCATAGCGGCGCGCGCGCAGCTGCTTGGCAAGGCGGTCGAGCGTAAGAACCTCGTCGGCATAATCGCCGCTGCCGGTCTCGATGATGTCCTGCGCCTCTTCATAGGTGAAACGGCGGTTCGAGCGTATCGCCGTGCGGGCTATGCGCGCCGAGACAACGCGGGCTTTGGAGTCCATTTCGAATATAGTCGAGAAAGTCAGCTTGTCTTCGTCGGGACGCAGAGAGCATATTCCGTTGGAAAGACGTTCGGGGAGCATCGGAACTACGCGGTCAACGAGATAGACGCTCGTAGCGCGGCTCTGCGCCTCGCGATCGAGAGCCGACTCGGGGCACACGTAGTGGGTGACGTCAGCGATATGGACACCGACCTCATAGTTTCCGTTGGGTAGTTTCTTCAGCGACAGAGCGTCGTCGAAGTCTTTGGCGTCACGCGGATCGATGGTGAAGGTGATTCGGTCGCGCATATCGTCGCGACGCGAGATCTCTTCGTCGGTTATGTCGTCGGGGATCTTTTCGGCAGCCTTCTCAACCGAGGCCGGATAGCGGTAAGGCAGGCCGAATTCGGCGAGAATTGCGTGCATCTCGGCCTGATTTTCTCCGCTCACACCGAGAATATCGACAACCTCGCCACGCGGGTTTTTGTCGTCGTCGTTCCATTCGGTTATGCGGACAATGGCCTTGTCGCCTGTCTTGCCTCCTTTGAGCCGGTTGCGCGGAATGAAAATGTCAGTTGCCAGAAATTTACTGTCGGTCAGCAGATAAGCGAAATATTTATCGACTTTCAGCGTGCCGATAAACACCTGATCTTTCTTCTCGAGGATTTCGATGACTTCAGCCTCAGGCTCGGCTCCACGGCGACGGGCGGCGACAGACACGCGCACACGGTCGCCGTTGAGGGCGTGCATCGAGTTGCGCTCGGCCACGAAGATAGCCTCGGCATCCTCGTCGGTTATAACGGAGTTTTTGCCGTTGCTGCGGCGCACGAAAACGCCGGTGGCCTCTGTTGTGCGGTTTATGTTCTTATATTTTCCGGGAGCAGTCTCGACGATGTCGCCGTCGAAAGCCATCTCGGCCAGCAACAGGGCTATGGCGCGCTGAAACTTTGCCGTGTCGGCGCCAAGGGCGTATGAAACCTGGCGATAATTGAATGTGGCGTTTCCCTGCCTGGATATGTAGTCGCGCACAGCCGCGTCGAGATCGCGGGCACGCAGATTTGTCTTTGATGGTTTCTTGCTGGCCATGATAGTATCGGTTGTTGTTTGGTTATGTAATAAAAACAGCGCCGGGCGCTTAAAGTTGGCCCGGCGGCTGGAAATGGTTGCGTCTGTCAGGCGTCGACGTTAGCGATATTGGCGTTTGCTTCGATGAAATCGCGACGCGGGCCGACATCTTCGCCCATAAGCATCGAGAATATGCGGTCAGCCTCGGCGGCATCGCTGATCGTCACCTGCTTCAGCAGACGCTGTTCGGGATCCATGGTGGTGTCGCGGAGCTCTTCGGCGCTCATCTCACCCAAACCTTTATAGCGCTGCACCTTCGTGCGCGAGCCGTTGCGCTCGATAAACTGCTGCACCTGGGCCTCAGTCCAGCAATAGTCTTCGACTTTGCCGCACTTACATTTATATAGAGGCGGTGTGGCGATATAGAGATAGCCGTTCTCGATAACGGGACGCATTCTGCGGAAGAAGAATGTCATCAGAAGAGTGTCGATATGACTTCCGTCGACATCGGCATCGGTCATGATTACGATCTTGTGATATGCGAGCTTGTTGATGTTGACAGCCTTCGGATCGTCGGGAGTTCCGACGGTAACGCGCAGAGCGCGGAAGAGGCTCGTTATCTCCTGATTGTCGAAGATCTTGTGTTCCATGGCTTTCTCGACATTGAGAATCTTGCCTCGGATAGGCAGAACAGCCTGAAACGTACGGTTGCGGCCCTGCTTGGCCGTTCCGCCTGCAGAATCTCCCTCGACAATGAAGAGTTCGCAGTCTTCGGCATGGCGGCTCGAACAGTCGGCGAGCTTGCCGGGCAGACCGCCACTGACGAGCGGCGACTTGCGCAACACTTTCTCGCGGGCATTGCGGGCGGCATAGCGGGCCTGGGCGGTAACGACGATCTTCTCTACGATAGCTTTCGCCTGACGCGGATTCTCTTCGAGATAGTCGCGCAGAGCCTCGCTGACGGCAGTCTGGACAGCGCCGATAACTTCGCTGTTGCCGAGCTTGGTCTTTGTCTGGCCTTCGAACTGCGGTTCCATGACTTTCACAGAGATCACTGCCGTCAGACCCTCGCGGAAGTCATCGCCCGAAATCTCGACCTTGACCTTTTCGAGAAGCTTGTTGTCTTCGGCATACTTCTTGAGGGTCTGGGTCAGTCCGCGGCGGAAACCGGTCAGATGAGTACCTCCCTCAATAGTGTTGATATTGTTGACAAACGAATAGATATTCTCGTTATAAGTGCTGTTGTAGGTCAGCGCCACTTCCACGGGAATGCCGGAGCGCTCGGTCTGAAGATGAATAACATCATTGATCAGCGGCTCTTTGTTCTTGTCGATATATTCGACAAACTCACGCAGACCGTTCTTGCTGTAGAATACCTCTTTGCGGGATTCTTCGCCGCGCAGGTCGGTAAGGGTCAGCGTTATTCCGGCATTGAGGAACGCGAGATCACGCAGACGGTTGGCCAGAGTATTATAGTCGTAGACGGTGACGGTGAAAATCGACGGATCGGGGCGGAAGGTTATCGATGTTCCGGTGTCTGAGGCCTCCCCTTCTATCCGAAGCTCGGTTGTCGGCTTGCCGCAGGAATATTCCTGGACATAGCGCTTGCCGTCGCGGCGCACTTCGGCACGCAGATAGGTCGAAAGGGCATTGACGCAACTGACGCCGACACCGTGGAGACCGCCCGACACCTTGTAGGAGTCTTTATTGAACTTACCGCCGGCATGAAGCACGGTCAGGACTACTTCGAGTGCGCTTTTATGCTCTTTCTCATGAAGGTCAACAGGAATACCTCGGCCATTATCGACAACCGTGATGGAGTTGTCTTTGTTGATAGTCACCTCGATATGGGTGCAGAATCCCGCGAGAGCCTCATCGATAGAGTTGTCGACAACCTCATAGACAAGGTGGTGGAGACCTTTCTCACTGATGTCGCCGATATACATTGCAGGGCGTTTTCTGACAGCCTCGAGGCCTTCGAGCACCTGAATGGAACTCGCGCCGTATTCTTCGTGTCCTTCTTCTTTTTCTGACATATTTATAATGTTGGTTATTAACAAATTAACAAGCAGCACAATATGCGCTGATATACACTGCAAAGTTACAAAAAAATCCGCTACCCGCAAAATGCGCGCGGCCGCGATTCAACCACCGAAGCCATACCGATAAAAATTTTAGTCAGGCTGTAACCATTTAGGGCAAAATAGTCGTAGTTTGAACTATTATTGCTATATTTGCAGCATAATAGACGCAAGTGCAACCATGGAAGAAAACATATACATGTTGCCTGACGGTGAAATACGCCGTCGGCTTGGACAAAAAATAAGGCGTCTGCGACTCCGACAGAACTTCACCCAGGCATCACTCGCAGAACAGGCGCAAGTCTCATTGACGACATTAAAGAGAATCGAGAAAGGCGATATAAGCTATTTCGATTCCCTGATGCGCGTGCTTCGCATACTTGGCGAACTGGATGTGTTCTCTCCCCTCATTAAAGAAGAAGAGATGAGCCCCAACGAATACTTCGAGTTTGTCGAGGCAAGCAAGAAGAAGCAGCGCAAACGAGCAAGCGGCAGCAACAAAACCAACCCACAACCTAATACGGAGGAATCAGAATGGTAGATATCGCGAGAGTAAACCTGTACGGACAACCCATCGGGACATTCCGATGGGATAACAACCGTCAGTTGGCACATTTCGAGTATGTCGAAAGCTTCATAGGCAAAGGTCTTGAACCCTCGCCTATTCTGATGCCGGTACGTCAGGGAAGGATATATTCATTCTCCGATATAGGTCGTGAGACGTTCAAAGGACTTCCCGAGATGTTCATTTCGTCAGGCGCGGTTCGATATAGCTGACTATCGCGGCGGGATCGGTGCATCCGATAACATATTGCCGGCCGCTCGTGAGTCCTATCAGGAAGCAATGGCTTCGGCTGCCGTAATATCCGAAGTACGTCCCGATCATTATGTCGCTGAAATAGCCCCAGTAGCCGAACAGTCCGCCACTGCCGCAGAGTCTCAGTCCGCCCGCCGAGGGATAGCACGTGTCGACCGACGCAATCTCGCCGTATGAGAAATATCTGGGTCGCGAGATAAGTCTATTAAGCACTATGCCCGACTGATTCGCTTCAACGGAAACGGGACAATAATAGAGTCCCGAAACAATCGCAGCCCCTAATATTACGCAGAATATGACAAGCCTGTCGGTTTCGCCGACAAGCGAGACTATGCCGACAGCGCTGAGAATCAGGACTGTCGCCGTAATAACTATTGAATATGTGCTGAATTTTACCCGGTTCTTCATATTTTTTATTTTAATCGTTTTCTTCAAGGATAAAAATTTTCTCTACCGGCTTGCCGAAAAACCGACTTATTTTCAGAGCCAGCGGTGTTGACGGAAGAAACCGTTTTTTCTCGATCGCAACAATAGTCTGGCGGCTCACACCGACGGCGTCGGCAAGTTGCTGCTGAGTTATGTTCATTTCGGCGCGTTCAACCTTTATTCGGTTATTCATTGTCGCTCAGCTTATTATAACGACGCATCTCCAACTTGAAGTTGCAGACGAAAACAATCGGAAACAGCCCGAGATTAATAAATGCAAACCAAACGAACGCTATGCCATTTATAGCGATAGTACATGCAACAAGCAGTATAACATAGACGTACAGCGAATTCAGAAGCGACGCCAGTCTGATTGACCGCGTCATCTCATCCTCGTTGCGCTCTTTTGAGCACACGATAAAGAGCGCCCCGAGAGCGATGCTGATAATTACAGTGTCGTTGACAACGTGTTCGGCAACGCCTGTCAGAGACAGAACTCCGAAACAGATAAGAGTTCCCGTTATTAGAGCGGGGATGAACAGAATCCATCCGATGAGCTGAAATTGATGAGGGAAAAGGAGATTTTTCATATATCTGAAATATTTGATGGCAAAGGTAAATAATATTTTTCATATTGACAAGTTTACTTTACATTTTGTTCAGTTTTCTTGACGCACTTCAGTTATCATCACACCAACTTAGGCGCTATATACATGTAAAGCTGCGGTTTTTCAGCGGTTTTTCATTAATTTTGCAACCGCTTTCAATTTATCAAGTATTATGAGTAACCTTTGTGACGAAATCAAGCGGCGACGCACATTCGCCATCATCTCCCACCCCGATGCCGGTAAAACAACCCTGACCGAGAAACTGCTTCTTTTCGGCGGCGCAATCCATGTAGCCGGCGCCGTCAAGAGCAACAAGATCAAGAAGACGGCAACGAGCGACTGGATGGAGATCGAAAAACAAAGGGGAATCTCGGTCGCCACTTCAGTAATGGGCTTCAACTACGGCGACTACAAGATAAACATCCTCGACACACCGGGCCATCAGGACTTTGCCGAAGACACCTACCGCACGCTGACAGCCGTCGACTCGGTCATCATCGTTGTCGACGTGGCCAAAGGCGTCGAGCAGCAGACCCGCAAACTCATGGAAGTGTGCCGTATGCGCAACACTCCGGTGATTATCTTCGTCAACAAGCTCGACCGCGAGGGGCGCAACCCGTTCGACATTCTCGACGAACTCGAAAGCGAACTGAAAATCGGCGTACGTCCGCTGTCGTGGCCTATCAATATAGGTGCCAAGTTCAAAGGGGTCTATAACATCTATGAGCATACTCTCGACCTCTTCAAGCCCGACAAGCAGAAGGTTTCGGAACGCCATGAGATCAGCGACATAAACGATCCGCGCATCGACGCCGAAGTCGGCGAGGCCGATGCCGCCCAGCTCCGCGAAGACCTTGAGCTCATCGAGGGGGTATATCCCGAGTTCGACAAAGAGGAATATCTGCGCGGTCGTCTGGCTCCGGTTTTCTTCGGGTCGGCGCTCAACACATTCGGTGTCAAGGAACTGCTCGACTGCTTCGTAGAGATAGCCCCGCAACCGCGTGCCGTCGAAGCCGAAGAGCGCACCGTCGAGCCTCAGGAAGAGGCTTTCAGCGGCTTCGTGTTCAAGATCCACGCCAACATGGATCCGAACCACCGCAGCTGCATAGCCTTTGTGAAAGTTTGCTCGGGCACGTTTGAAAGGAACGCCCCATATCGCCACGTGCGTCAGAACAAACTTATGAAATTCGCTGCCCCGACAGCTTTCATGGCCCAGAAAAAGAATATCGTCGACGAAGCTTTTCCGGGCGACATCGTCGGACTGCCCGACAACGGCAACTTCAAGATCGGCGACACCCTGACTTCAGGCGAACAGCTCCACTTCAAAGGCCTGCCGAGCTTCTCGCCCGAAATGTTCAAATATATCGAGAACACCGACCCCATGAAAGCCAAGCAGCTCGACAAAGGTATTCAGCAGCTTATGGACGAAGGTGTTGCTCAGCTCTTCACCAACACCTTCAACGGCCGCAAGATTATCGGCACTGTCGGTCAGCTTCAGTTCGAGGTCATCCAATACCGTCTGCTCCACGAATACGGGGCCAACTGCCGCTGGGAACCACTGTCGCTCTACAAGGCCTGCTGGATCGAAAGCGACGATCAGGAAGCCCTCGAAGCCTTCAAGCGCCGCAAACATCAGTTCATGGCCATTGACCGCGAAGGGCGCGACGTCTTTCTCGCCGACTCAAACTACGTCCTGACCATGGCCCAGCAAGACTTTCCCAAGCTGAAGTTCCATTTTACATCAGAGTTCTGACCCCGTAATCCCGCACAAGGCAAACGCCCCATCCTACACACATTAAGCGCCAAAAAACTACACTTTGTGCGACTATCGGGCTACGTGGATATTTACAAATTGGGGCAAAACAGAACTGATAATTATTGATGAATCGCCCGACTGAATAGCAGCCGCATAAATCGGGCGTACTATTCAATCTCTTTAGGTGGTTCTTGACCTTTGATATAATCAGAAGCCTTGGCCGAGGAAATGACAGTTCTTCCAAGTTTAGACTCCAGTTCTGTTCGAGCCACTTTCGCAACATTTCCACCACTTTTGGCAACATTGATATGCTGTCCGAGAGTTTCTGGATTCTGCTGTCTGGATATTTCCGTAGTGGATGCCTCGGCAAGTGTGTTGAGGGCGAGCTCGATGTTTGTCATATTATCTCGCAGAGATTCCTTTTTCAAACCTTTGAGGTCTTTATACTCTCTGGTTCTCATACCGCTCCATTGCCGGGTAATGAAATCAGTAAGCAATCCATATTTGCTATCGTCGAGACCTCCGCGTTTCCATTCGTCGGTAAGCATCTTCCTGACTTCGATACCGCGAAGACGCTGGTTAATCCATTCTTCGGAATAACCAAGACGACGATAATCGGTCACAGCTTGTTCTATAGAGAGTTCCGGGTCTTGCATCTGGTCAAGACGTGTGGCGGCGACCTGTGCCATCCATTGCTTGAATGGTTCGGCTTTCGGCGAGGGAATGGACTGAATAATACGAAACAGCCCCTTGGGATCGGCCGCCATTGCCTTGCGTATTTTACCATCGGCTCCTATCATTGGAACAAGGGTACAAATTGTACCCCAGTTGCTGTTAAGCTCAGGGTCTCGAGACCGCATTTTCTTTATATACTGCTTTGGATCAACGCTATCCGTAAGCACAACCACTACATCGACGACCGAAAAATACCATTCCTCCTTGTCGCTGTCCCATATCGTTCTGACCTTATGGTCATTAAAAATATGTATTTGGTTCTTCTGTGACATTATCCTTAAAATATAGACCTTTATATGCTTTGTATCGACTTGACCCTATACCCAACCGAGATAATCACATCAAGATTGTAGTAGTCAGAGCCAGATGGCGATCTGATAGGTGATGACGGCGGCGAGCCACGCCACAGCGGTGTTGTAAACTACCGAGAACAGGCCGTAGCCCCAGTGGCCGGTTTCCTTTACGATGGCAACGAGAGTAGCCATGCAGGGGAAATACAGCAGCACGAACACCATAAAGGCCAATGCCGAAGCCGATGTGAAGTCGGGCTTGCCGGTTACAGGATTCGGTGCCTTGATACGTTCAGATAGTTTCGATTCGGCAACTTCCTCGTCACCCGTATAAAGCACTCCGAGACTCGACACGACTATCTCTTTTGCCGGAATTCCGGCAAGCACGGCAACAGTGGCGCGCCAGTGGAATCCTGCCGGCTCCATAACCGGATTTACAGCCTTTCCGGCCATTTCGAGGTAAGAGTCGCGCGAGGTGTCAATCCGGCCCTCGTCGATCTGTTCGGCCTCAAACGAGGGTGTCGAGGCCTGTTCGTCGTGAAGAGGGAAATAGTTCAACGCCCAGACGATTATCGAGGCTACCAGAATAACGCCGCCCATCTTGCGCAGATACTGCTCCCCCTTGGCCCACATATGGCGGCACGACGCCTTGAAGGTCGGAAGGCGGTAAGGGGGCAGCTCCATGACAAATGGAGTCTCGTCGGCTTTGAAGTAGAACCGGCGCAACATTCTGGCAGTCAGCACCGCCACGAGTATGCCCAATATATATAGCGACATAAAGGCAAGAGTGGCATGGTCAGGAAAAAACGCACCGATAAGGAGCACATAGATAGGCACTCGGGCCGAGCACGACATGAACGGGTTTATAAGAATCGTTATCAGGCGGCTCGAACGGCTCTCGATCGAGCGCGTCGACATTATGGCCGGCACATTGCATCCGAAGCCCATGACAAGAGGTATGAAGCTTTTTCCATGGATTCCCATGCGGTGCATGACCTTGTCCATGATGAATGCCGCGCGCGCCATATAGCCCGAGTCTTCGAGAAACGACAGGCAGAAGTAGAGGATGAGTATATTCGGTAGGAAAACGATAACGCCGCCCACACCGCCGATGATGCCGTCGCCGATGAGATCTTTGAGAGGCCCGTCGGGCATATACTGCTCGACCAGCGAACCGAGCCAGCCGACGGCTGCCTCGATCCAGTCCATAGGATACTGGCCGACACTGAACGTGGCCCAGAAAATGAATGCCATTATGGCGAGAAAAATCGGGAATCCGAACAGGCGGTTGGTTACGATGGCATCGAGCACGCGGGTTGTGTCGGCCGAGTCCACCGGATTCTGCTCCATAGTCTCGGCGAGCGCGCCTGAAATGAATCCATAGCTTTCTCCGGCAATCAGCGATGCGACATCCTCGCCCGGAAACACCTCGGCGAGACGTTCGACCTCACGGTCGCGCAGCTCGAAAATCTCTTTTGCGTCTTTTGTGCCTTCGACAAGACTCTCGACCTCCTTGTCGTTCTCAAGCAACTTTATCGCCATATAACGCGGCGAAAACCTCGGCCGCAGATCGGGGTCGGCCTTCAGGGCGCGGTTCAGAACACCGACACTCTGTTCAAGCTCCTTGCCGAGAGTGACATGGACATGGCGAACCACGGCATGACGGTCTTCAGCAACAGCGATAACAGCGTCGAAAAGCTGTCGGATTCCCTCTCCGGTGCGCGCCACTGTCGGAACTATCGGCACTCCGATCATCTCGCTCAGTTTCTTGTAGTCGAGCGATATCCCTTTCTGTTTGAGCTCATCGAACATATTGAGCGCGATAACCATCGGCCGGTTCATGTTGATCAGCTCGGTGGTCAGATAGAGATTGCGCTCGAGATTTGTGGCATCGACGATATTGACGATGACATCGGGCTCATTATCGCGCAGATATTTGCGGACATATAGTTCTTCGGGCGAATAACAGGCCAGCGAATAGGTTCCCGGAAGATCGACAATGCGGAATGTGACATCGTCCTGACGGAATGTTCCTGTTTTGGCATCGACAGTGACACCGCTGTAGTTGCCTACGTGCTCTCTGGCTCCCGACGCCACATTGAACAGCGAAGTTTTTCCGCAGTTCGGATTGCCGATAAGAGCGACATTGATTGCCGAAAGATGGCCCGGGGCGAGAGGAATTTCAGATGTCGACGGATCGTTGTCGGGGCGCGGATGACCTTGCGCATCGACTTCGGCTACGACAACCTGAGCAGCTTCGGAGCGTCGCAACGACACTTCATATCCCATCAGGGAGTATTTCACAGGGTCGTTGAGGGGAGCCTGAAGCATATCCTTGACTGTTCGCCCCTTGACAAACCCCATCTCTATCATACGTTTACGGAATGCGCCGTGACCAAGCACTTTCACGACAACGGCCGACTGGCCCGGCTTAAGATCGGATAGTCTCATATTCTCGCTTAATTCTATGCAAAATTAGCGAATATGTATGAACTGCGAAATACTCAGAGCAGAGTATTTTTTACAATAAAAGCTGCCGGCCTCATGCGTGGGTCTGCAACTCCGTCCGAAGGAAAGGAGCCGTAGGAGATTCTCCGGTCGCAATAGCCTCGGGAGTGCCCGTCGCTATGATTCTTCCGCCGTTCTTACCGCCGCCCGGCCCCATGTCAACTACATAGTCTGCACTCTTGATGACATCAAGATTATGTTCGATGACAACAACCGTATTGCCGCGGTCGACAAGTCGGTTCAGAACAGTCATGAGTGTGGAAATGTCGTCGAAGTGCAAGCCTGTTGTCGGTTCATCGAGAATGAAGAGAGTGCGCCCGGTATCGCGTTTGGCAAGTTCGGTAGCTAATTTCACGCGCTGGTTCTCGCCCCCTGAGAGCGTCGACGACGGCTGCCCGAGCTTTATATAGCCGAGGCCGATCTCCTGCATGACCTTGATTTTATGAAGAATCGAAGGCATATTGGCAAAGAATTCGACTGCCTGGTTAATTGTCATATCGAGCACATCGGCTATCGACTTGCCTTTAAACCTCACTTCGAGCGTCTCGCGGTTATAGCGCTTGCCGTGACAGGTCTCGCATGGCACAAGCACGTCGGGGAGAAAGTTCATCTCGATCGTACGGTAGCCGTTGCCGGAACAGGTCTCGCATCGGCCTCCCGCTATATTGAACGAGAAGCGTCCGGGCTTGTAGCCGCGCACACGTGATTCGGGAAGCCCCACAAAGAGATTCCTGATGTCGGTGAACACTCCGGTGTATGTCGCCGGATTCGAGCGCGGCGACTTACCCAAAGGAGTCTGGTCGACGGTGACCACCTTGTCGATATTCTCGAGCCCGCGTATCTCGCCGTAGGGAAGCGGCTCGGTCTGAGAGCGATAGAACCGACGCGACAGAATGGGCTGCAGGGTTCCGTTGATCAGCGATGACTTGCCGCTGCCGCTCACTCCGGCTACAACGGTCAGAGTTGCGAGCGGAATGCGGAGATCGACGCCCTGAAGATTATGTCCGGCCGCTCCGATGAGTTCGAGAAAGCGGCCGTTACCCGGCCGACGCACCGGTGGCACGGCGATCTCGCGCCGCCCGGTCAGATAATCGGCGGTCAGTGTCGACGTCCGCAGCATCTCTTCCGGCGTTCCGCTGAAAACAACGTTTCCGCCTTTGCGTCCGGCTCCAGGGCCTATATCGACAATATAGTCGGCGTCAAGCATCATGTCTTTGTCGTGTTCGACCACGATGACCGAGTTTCCGGCATCGCGAAGACGCTTGAGCGAATCGATAAGACGGCGGTTGTCGCGCTGGTGAAGTCCGATACTCGGCTCGTCGAGAATATAAAGCACGTTGACAAGCTCGCTCCCGAGCTGTGTGGCAAGCCTTATGCGCTGGCTCTCACCGCCCGACAGCGTTGCCGAATTGCGGTCGAGCGAAAGATATTCGAGACCTACGTCGACCATGAACCGCAACCTAGTGCGTATCTCCTTTAGAATCTCATGCGCCACGATGCGCGAGGTGGGCGGCAGGCGGTCTTCGACATTTTCTGCCCATTCGAGCAGATCGCCGATGTCGAGACGTGTCAGTTCGGCGATATTCTTGCCGTCGATAAAAAAATGAAGAGCCTCGCGGTTAAGGCGTGCGCCGCAACACTCAGGACACACGGCGCGCGAAAACCACTGTCCGCTCCACTTGCGCGCCGCACGTCCGCTGTCTTCGTCCTGAAGCGATTCGATGTATTTCACAAGTCCTTCGTAGGTCTGGAAATAATTCGAAGTCGAAAGAGTGTCGTTTTTCAGCACAAGGCGTTCGGTAGTGCCGTTGAGAATATCGCTCAGAGCTTCATCAGGGAGATCGACCACTGGAGTGTCGAGCGTGCAGCCGTATTTTTCGCATATAGCCGCCACCTGCCAGAACACCATCACATTGCGATATTTACCGAGCGGCAGTATCGCTCCCTCTCGAATCGACAATTTCGGATTGGGAATGATCTTCTCGCGGTCGACGATATTGACCGTGCCGAGCCCTTTGCAGCACGGGCAGGCTCCCTGAGGCGAATTGAACGAAAAATTATGGGGCGCAGGCTCGCGGTATGAGATTCCGCTGACAGGATCCATCAGCTGCTGACTGTAATGGGCCACACTGTCGTTGTCGACATCGACAACCATAAGCGTCTTGTCGCCCTGACGCAGGGCGTTGTCAACGGTATCGGTGAGCCGCTCGCGGTCTTTCGACGAAATCTTGAGGCGGTCGACAACGAGTTCTATAGAATGGTTGCGATAGCGGTCGAGCTTCATTCCGAGCGTTATCTCACGCAGTTCACCGTCGACCCTCACACGCAGATAGCCTTTCTTCCGCAGATTCTCGAACAACTCCTTATAATGACCTTTTCGGTTCACCACGAGAGGCGCAAGCACATAGATAGGCCGGCCGTCATACTTGTCGAGAATAAGATCGACAATCTTATCGCGCGTATATTTCACCATAGGCTCGCCCGACAGATAGCTCACGGCCGTGGCAGTGCGCGCGTAGAGCAGGCGCAGAAAGTCGTAGATCTCGGTTGTGGTGCCTATCGTGCTCCGGGGATTGCGGTTTATCGTTTTCTGCTCAATGGCGATAACCGGGCTCAATCCTGTGATCGAATCGACATCCGGGCGCTCGAGATTGCCGAGCATATTCCGGGCATACGAAGCGAAAGTCTCGATGTAGCGGCGCTGTCCTTCAGCAAAGATCGTGTCGAAGGCGAGCGACGATTTACCGCTGCCGCTGAGGCCGGTAATAACAACGAGGCGGTTATGGGGAATGGTGACGTCGATATTGCGCAGGTTATGGACGCGCGCTCCTTCGACCACGAGTTGAGGCTCGCTCACTTTTTGATCCATCGGTGGTTATAGACGTGTTTATGCTGATGCGAACGGCTCATCGAGTCGTCGGTGGGAATCTTGACGACATATGTCTTGCCGTCGGGATTCGGGAGTTTGTCGGAGCGTATCCAGGGGTTATATTCGCGAAGAATCATGTAGTTTATTTTCCTTGCCTTGGCCCATTCGGCCCAGCTGTCGACAGCTGTCGATACCTCGATCTTGCGAAATTCCAGAGGCTGATAGAGCTGGTCGGCCGTCAGCGAGAAACCGTAGTGGGCAGGATTCTCCATAATGACCTTGGCAGCCAGAAGGCGGTAGATATAGCGCATTGTCTCGTTGGGGAGCCAGAGGTCATAGGCCGACGACGCGCCCTGCCCCGTCTGCTCGCGCGAGATGCGCCCCATACCGGCATTGTAGCTTGCCGCCACACTTTCCCACGACCCGTATTTGTCGAAGGCTTTTTTCAGATATTTGCAGGCCGCCTCGGTCGACTTTTCCGGATCGAAACGCTCGTCGACATCAGCCGTTACCTCAAGTCCGAAATCGCGGCCTGTCGACGGCATGAACTGCCATAGTCCGGCGGCCTTTGCCGGCGAAACGGCTCTCGGATCGAGTGTGCTCTCTATACAGGCCAGATAAAGCAGATCTTCGGGCACTCCGTTCTTCTTCAATATCGGCGCCATTACGGGGAAATAGCGGTTTGCGCGCTTGATCTGAAGCAGCGTATTCCCGTGTGTATAGGCCATCGAGGTCAGCTCACGGTCGAGCCGCTCGAAACGGTCGGTACGGTCAAGGTCGACTCTCTGTCCGGCGAACGTCATCTTCGACGGAATTTCGGGGTTGTATACCACGCTGAAATGCGGGTTCTCGGCGCTCAGTGTCAGCGCTGACGCGAGTATGGCAAGACAAATAAATCTGTTCATATACATAATATCATTAAACGGCGCGGCGCGCCGCCTGGTTCAGGAACTACTTGTAGTCAACGATGTTTATGTCGCCGCTGAGATCATATTTTTTGCCGTCGGCGCCTGTGGCTTTGATGACATAATAATAGACACCGGCCGGAACGAGTTTACCTCCCATCTTTCCGTCCCATCCCTGCGACGGATCGGTAAGAGTGATGATTTTTTTGCCCCAGCGGTTGAAGATCGTACATGAGAATGACGTTATCGAGCGATATGCCACCTTCCATTCGTCGTTGACCCCTTCGCTGGCTCCGGGAGAGAACGCGTTGGGACACAGCAGCTGCGACTCGCCGATGCTGACCTCGAAAGTCTGGCTCGTGAACTCGCATGATCCGGCCGCATTAGCGCATACGAAGCGAACGTAAGTCGTGCCGAGCTCGTCGAACGTAAAAGTGAAGTCGGTCGAAGCCTCGCGATAGGTGATGTCAGCGAAATCTTCGGTTGTCGACATCTGCCATTCGGTGAAAATCGCCGCGTCGGTCACTGCCGCCTTGAACTCCACAACTGCCGGTGCGGAACCTCCGAGAGCTTCGGGATCGTCACCGTTGTTGATCTTGTTGTCCGATTCGTCGGGATCGGTGCGTCGGGCAGTCGCCACGGCGTCGACAGCCGTAGACTCGACTGTCGGAGAAGTAACCGAGACCGGAGCGCCCCACTGCTTAAGGAACCGATCGCCTTCGAGAGTGAATTCCGTGGCGCAATACGACGCCGCCACACGTATTGTTCCGTCGGCATCGGAAAGCGTCACCGACGCAGCCTGCGGATTGTAGACTCCCGACTCTTCGTCATAGGCCAGCGTGTTATAAGTCATTGTCAACTCGCGCGACAGCTCGAGACGGCGCCCGTTGATGTCGTAATAAGGGATAATGCCGGCCGAGCCGTCGACAATCAGCGACGCTGTGCCGCAGTCCTGTTCGTCGGCCGCACGGAGTCCGTTAAGGCTCAGAACATAGCGCGAGTAGTCGACGAGCCAGAAATATGTCCGGCGGCCGCCTTCCTCTATGATATAGCCCATATCTCCCTCGACGTTCGAAAGCGTCCAGTCGGAGCCGTCGTGAGTCAGCGAAGAGGCTGCAATCGGTTCGGCGTAGCCGCCGCCGAGGGTGCTGAAACGCTGCCATGAGACCTGCCCCCCCGGCGAGTCGGCATGATAAACGATCTGAAGCCCGGCGACACCGTCGGCCACATAGACAGCATTCAGCCCCGACGAGGAGGGCGCGTCTGCCTCAATAACCGGCCGCGTGGCCGACACGAAAGATATGGAACCGCCGCGGGCAGCCAGAGCAACCGCCATAACGGCGCAAAGAATCAGTCCTCTCATAATCTTGCAAAGATAATAAAAACCCTCCGAAATCCATTGCAGCCTTCCCGAATTATGAAAAAGGTTTTATGCGAAATAATCCGTTGAAGCCTCGGAACAATTTAAAAACGACACATTATTAGCTAAAATTATCAAACATGTTTGGAATTTTAGATTTTTTAGTTTAGCTTTGCAATATAGCACCAATTTAATCACTTCTATGAAACATTCCCTACTAATTATTCTGGCTGTTCTGTCTTCGATTACTATGCCGGCCGTGGAGCGCTCCGCTCGACCGACGGGCAAAAATATCAGGCAGTTCAATGCGGCAGGCCACGCCTCGACCCAGCGGCGCGCCCCACTGCTTCGGATGCCGCCCGAAGCTCCGGCAAATGCCGTGGAAGTACCTTTCACACATATTTTGGGCAAAGGATGCCCGGAAGCCGCCAACTACACCGAAATAAACTCCAACGGCGACAACCGTAAATGGATCTACACCACATCGAACGGATATGCCGCCCTGATGGTGCCGAACGACCCCAATGTCGACGCCAACGACGACTGGCTCATCACCGTGCCCGTCCACATCAAGCCCGGCAACTATGTTCTCTCTTTCGAGGTCGGCATTATGGGTTCGGGAACACCTAACGTCGAGCTCGCGGCTAAGATGGGTACTGCCCCGACTGTGGCCGGCATGACAGTCGAGATTGCTCCGCGCACGGTCTATAAAGAGAAGGATTTCGTCAAACAGGAGTTCAACGTCGCCGTCGAAGAAGAGAATTATTATTATTTCGGATTCCACGGCACAACGAAAAAAGATCAGAAAGGAACGATCAAACTGCGCAATGTCGGTGTGCGCGAAGGCTCGGTAACGCCCCCGGTAGTTGTCGATCCGCCAGCCGCCGGCACTCTGACGTGGACTCTCGCCCCCAAGGGGGAGCTCAAAGCTACAGTTGTCTACACCGCTCCGACTAAGACCAGAAGCGGTGCCGACCTTGCCGAGATAACCAAGGTGGAGATCACCTCGCGCTGGGGCGTCGATAAGTTCACTTACGACAATGTCAAACCGGGGCAGGTTATAACACTCGAGAATGTCGAGATGTATGCCGGCATAAACAACCGGTTCACCGGAGTGGCGTATGTCGGCGACAAAGCCGGCGATATGGTCGAGCACAAGAGTATATTCTGCGGACCCGACACACCGCTGGCTCCCGGCGACGTGCGCCTGAATGTCTCCGACGACTATAAGAAGGCCACCCTTTCGTGGACGGCGCCCGGCGAAGTCGGCGAAAACGGCGGATATGTCGACACCGATAATCTCACATATTATATTTTCGATGCCTTCGGCAACTACTACGATCCCGCTGTCGCCACAACCGGAGAGACCTCTTATGAGTTCGATTATTCCGATCTTACCGGTCAGGATTTCTTCGCCTATCAGGTAACAGCCGGCTTCGGTGAGAAATATTCGCTCGACTGCTCGTCGAATATCGCCACCGTCGGACAGCCCGGCGCACTTCCCTTCACTGAATCATTCACCGACGGCCGCTACGACGGCTTATGGCTGATCGACCCGGCCACTACAGGTTCATCGACACAGATGTACGGCACTGTCGACGATGACTATTTCGCGTCGCTGATCGACCCCGACGACCCCGATGCGCCTACACCGCTGACATCCCACGACGGCGACAACGGCTTCTATTACTGGCTGCCGGTTGAGAAAGACGCAATGTTCGGGCTCGTCAGTCTGCGCGCCGACATCTCGCAAGCCTCTGAACCAGTTCTTGAATTCTGGTATCAGGGACAAGGAAGCACAATAGACGTTCTCGCTGCCGGAGGCACCAAAGCGCTTGCCGTCATAAAGACAATTGATCTGCAGGCAGCCCCGACAACCCGATGGACGCAGGCACGCATTCCGCTCGACGCTCTCAAAGCCGACGGAGCGGTGCAGTTTGAGCTTCGCCTGACCGCCACACACAACGACGATGACCACACATGGAGCGTTCCATTCGACAATATCCGTGTGCGCGACCTCGCCGCCTGCGAACTGCGCATCGTCAGCGCCTCATGTCCCGAATTATCGGTGCCCGGCGATAAACTGTCAATGAAAGCCCATATCGAGAATCTCGGAAGCGAAGCCGCCGGATCGGCCAAAGTCCAACTGAAAGTCAACGGCAACATTATCGAGACTGTCGAGCTCGGCGACCTCCCCGCCAACGCCTTCGGAGATGCCGCTTTCGAATATACAGTTCCTCTCGATGCACCCGACAGACTGACAGTAGCGATCGAAGCTGTAACCGACGGCGAAGCCACACCTGCCGACAATATTGCCGTATTCGACGTGACAGTCAGGCGCAAACCCTTCGCAGCCCCCACAGGACTTACCGCGACTGCTGACGGGCGCAATGTCGCTCTGGTCTGGGACGAACCTGTCAACGAACTTGGCAAGACCGATGTTGTCACCGATGATTTCGAAAGCGAAGACTACACTCCGATGTCTATCAGCGGCGCCGGAGAATGGACTGTCTACGACGGCGACGGACTTCGCACCTACAACGTGTTCCGCGAATACAACAACCCGTATCAGACTGCCCCGATGGCCTTCCAGCTCTTCAACCGCGAAATCGCGGAAGTGCCCGAAAGCTACTACCTCGATGCCGAGCCCTACAGCGGCGACTCGTTCATGATGGGCGTAAGCGGTGCCGAAGGCCAGAACGACAACTGGCTAATATCGCCCGCCCTGTCGGCCAAAGCACAGACTGTAAAATTCATGGCCAAGAGCTTCACTGTCGCGTGGCCCGAGACTTTCAGGGTGTTCTATTCGACAACAGGCAACAGGCATGAGGACTTCGTGAATGAAGTGACCGCAGTCAATGGCCTACCGGAAAACCGCGAGGTTCCCGAAGACTGGACTGAATTCTCTTTCACTCTTCCCGAAGGGGCTACATACTTCGCCATCAACCACGACAGCTACGACACTCTGGCCCTCTTCGTCGATGACGTTACCTATGAGCCTGCGCCCGAGATTCCCGCCGACCTCGCTATCGAAGGATACCACATTTTCCGCGACGGCGTTCAGCTGACCGACAAGCCCGTTGCAGCGCTCTCATTCATCGACTCACCGCTCGCCGATGACGCACCCGACGGCTCATACTCTTTCAGCTACACGGTAGTGCCGGTCTACAACTACGGCCCGGGCGCTGTCAGCGAAGCCGCCACTGTCAGCCTCACGCTTGCCGGTCTCAGCGAAAATATCTCCATCCCGACAGCCGCACCGGCCTATTACGACCTCATGGGGCGCCGTATCAGCAAACCTGAATCGGGAATTTTCATCCGCATAACCGACGGTAAAGCCGAAAAAGTTGTCGTCGACTGAACTCTTCATTTATCATACCGGGGCCGCGCTCTTCTACGGGCGCGGCCCTTTTTTACCTGGCAGATAAAAAATAACCGCCATACTGTCACCTTCCTGCATGAGCGTGCGTCATATTTATGACAACTAAAGCCCGAATGAAAGCAATAATCACTTCTCTGGCAGCCACGCTCTGCCCACTTTTCGCAATGTCTCAGACAGAACCGGCCGACACGGTTTCGGCTCATGAATTGCATGAGGTTGTAATTCAGGCACCGAAGGTTATCCGAAAGGCCGATATGGATGTCTACCATCCGTCGAAAAGCGCCGTCGAAAATTCCAGAAACGGAATGCAGCTTCTCAACAACCTCATGATTCCTGCCCTTGCAGTCAACGATGCACTCGGAACCATCCAGGCGTCGGAAGAATCTGTCCAGGTGCGCATAAACGGCCGTGAATCGACGATCGAACAAGTAAGGGCACTCTTGCCCGAGACAATCAGACGGGTTGAATGGATCGACAATCCGGGACTGCGCTACGGCGCAGCGAACCACGTAGTGAATTTCATTGTGGCAAACCCGACGGCGGGTGGATCGCTGATGACCTCGGCGAGGCCGGTACTCAACGTCGCATGGGGAAACTATATGGCCGACGTCAAACTCAACAATGGCAGATCGCAATGGGAGGCCGGTGCCAATTTCAAGCTGACAAATAAAATCAGAACCTACCGCGATTATAGCGAGACATTCACCTATCCCGACGGCACCTCTCTGACCCGCGACGAAACACCGCGCGGCGGCTCGCTCGACAACAGTTCTCTGGGCGCATGGATTTCCTATAACTATGTGAAGCCCGACACCACGGTTTTCATCGCCGAGATAAACCTGAACCGGAATCTGACAGACAAATGGCTATACCGGGGAATTCTCAAACTCAGCGACGGCTCTGACGACATTCTGCTAACCGATTCTCACGGCAACAAGGGCCAGACTCCCTCTCTGTCGCTTTATCTGCAACAGTCTGTTGGACACGGACAGATGATCATAGCCAATTTCAGCGGCTCATTCTATTTCGGCCGCTCATACTCCGACTATCAGGAGCGGCTTAACGACGCGACAGAATATCTGACCGACATCCACACCAATATCCGGGACCGCAACCAGGCCTACGCATTAGAGACCGACTATATCCGGAACTGGCGTAACGGGCGCCTCACTGCCGGAGCGTCATATACCGCCAACCGCAACCGCTCGAAATACGAAAGTCTCGGCGGGGAGCTGTTCCACCAGCGGCAGGACAAGGTCTATCTCTTCGCCGAATATTTCCACCGTTTCGGAAAATGGACCGCTACCGCCGGAATGGGCGTTCAATATACCGACTTACTTTTCATAGAATCGAACCGCGGGACCCATTCCTGGAATCCTCGTCCGCAGGCGACTGTCACTTATTCGCTGAATGCGAACCACAACTTCAGGCTCAATTTCACGTCATGGCAGTCCACCCCTTCGCTTGCCGAAACAAATATCGTTCCCCAGCAGCTCGACAGCTTCCAGTGGCGCGTCGGCAACCAGAATCTTAAAACATCGAGCTCATATATGCTCACATTACGCTACGGATTCAATCTGCCGCGCCTCAGCGGCACGCTCGGCGTCCGCGCCTTCACCTCGCCCGACGCCATCACTCCCCTGCTCTACTGGCAAGACGACCGTCTCATAACCACCTACGAGAACAGCCGCGGACTGCAGAACATCTGTTTTTTCTTAGCTCCCGAGATTGAGATTATACCCGAGTGGTTTTCTGCAAGCGCATACCTTATGTTTACAACCGAACGGATGCGAGGTTCCGGCTATACCCACTACAACCACGCCTGGAGCGGAAATGCACAGATTCAGTTAATGCACTGGGGAGTTACTCTCACCGCTCAGTATCAGCGCTCTCAGCGCGACCTCTGGGGCGAAACAATTTCGTGGGGCGAAGATGCTACCGTCATAGACATCTCTTATAACCGGAAAGGATGGCAATTCGGAGCAGGCATACTTATGCCTTTCGGCCGATATGATCAGGGCAGCAAATCACTCAACAGATGGAACCGCAACGAGCAGCACATGCGGCTCAATATGCGCATGCCATATGTCACGATAGCCTACAACTTCCAGTGGGGACGCCAGAAACGCAGAGCGCAGAAGATTGTCGACATCGACGCCAGCGCCGACCGTTCGAAAGCCGGCGGCCGATAATCTACTTTCTGCTTTTGCGCGAATATTTTGCCTTGACTATCTCATAGGCGCGACTGACAAGGCCGAGGATTTCGGAATCGGGCAGATCACCGTTCAGATTGAGCTGAAGCCAATGGCGCGGACTGAGATTCACCGGGTTGCCGACTGAAGAGCGTGTCATCCGGAGCTCTTCGATTTCGTCAGGCGTCAGCTTGACGGTGACACTCATGAAATCGTCCATATCCGTCAGGCAGAACATACGGTCACAGACATAGAACACGAGTATCGAGTCGTAACGCCGGGCGAATTTCCCGAAAGGGGTCTTTTCGCCGACCCCATCCATCGACAGGCAAAAATCCCTCAGTTCCTCGATATTCATTTACTCTCGACGACATCCTGAATGATTGTGACCGCCTGACGCCGACGGTCGGAGCGAAGCCGCTCGAGATCGGCGGCGGCAACAACGCTACCGCGGTCAGCAGCCTCTTCATAGAGACGTTCCGCACGGTCGAGATCCCCCGCAATAACAGCGGCGGCGGCACGCCCGCATATTGCGTCGGCCGAGTTGCCGGCATGAGCGAGATAACCGTCGGCAGCGGCAAGATCGCCCCTACGCAGACAAGCCATGGCCGCGTTCAGATTGGCCGCAGGATCGCCGGGATGTTTAAAAATAGTTAACGACATATACAATGGAGAGTCGCATAAGTTCGGTTTAGTATGATTTTTCGCTCTGAATGTGGCCGACGAAAAAGCTGCCCCCTCAAAAACTGACAATAAGCGTTCTACCTACACAAATGTAATATCGTCGTCGGAGAGTTTTTCGGCAGTCTGAACCTCTACAAAATATAGATCTGTAACGGCTTTCAGCCCGTGGACCGAACCCGGCAGAAGCCTGACGACATCGCCGGGGCCGATCTGACGGGTTTCTCCGTCGACAGTGACCTCCCCATTTCCGTCAATGACAGTCCAGACTTCAGTGCGCACGTCATGATAATGGAGTCCTATCTCCCGCCCGGCATTGACGAATATCTGTTTTGTCAGCGCCTGCCGCCCGTCGGAGAAGTCGACAGAGTCGACAACCTTATATTCGCCCCAGCTGCGTTCTTCATACATAGGGCGTTTTCCTATTCCGTCGACAAGAGTCTTCAGATTTTCACTGAGTTTACGCTCGCTGACAAGGATTCCGTCGGGCGATGCCGCAATTACGAGATTCTTAGTGCCGATACAAACCAAAGGCAGCTCCAGCTCGTTGACGACAAATGTGTTGGTGCATCGGTCGGTCAGAACATTTCCGTGAACGGGGTCGTCGAGTTCGTCGGTCAGGGTGTTCCAGGTGCCGAGATCTTTCCAGTTTCCGCTGTAGGGCACCACAGCGACAGAGGTGGCTTTCTCGACGACCTGATAGTCGAAGCTTATCTTTGTCATCGACGCATAGTTGCGGCGGATCTCCGCGAAATCCATTCCCGGCGCCGCTTCGGCGGCGATATCCATCAGATAGCCGAGCCTGAAGGAGAACACTCCGCCGTTCCAGAGAGCGCCGGCGGCAATGAGACGTTCGGCGCCGGCCACATCGGGCTTCTCGGTGAAACGCTTCACAGGCATACAGCCGTCGGGCCCTACGCTGTCGCGGTCAGGCACTATATATCCGTATTTCGCCGAAGCATAGGTCGGCTCTATTCCCATCAGCACGAGATCGGCCACTCCGTCGTCTACAGCCCGGGCCATACGACCGAGAACGCCGAAATAGGCGTCGTCGGTAAACGAATCGCAGGGCATTACGATGACAGGCTCATCGGCAGGCGTGTCTTTCGACTGAAGATAGGCACAGGCGAGCATGATGGCTGGAAACGTGTCGCGGCGACAAGGCTCGGTGACAACGCTCAGAGCATCGCCGAGCTGATTGACGATAGCGTCGCGCTGGTTGACCCCGGTTGCCACGACGATGTCGTCGGTCAGGCCGGCCGACTTTATCTGTCGGACAACCCGCTGAATCATCGACTCGCGCGTTCCGTCGGGAGCGGTCAGAAGCCTGAGAAACTGTTTCGATCGGGCATCGTTGCTGAGCGGCCACAGGCGCTTGCCCGATCCGCCGGAAAGGAGAATGATTTTCATCGTTCAGCACGCATTGGGTTGTTGAGGAAATCTTCGTAGCTCAGGCGCAGGCCGTCGGCGAGCTCCGTGGTATAGGTCCAGCCGAGAGCCGTAGCTTTGCTGACATCGAGAAGCTTGCGAGGTGTTCCATTTGGGCGCGTTGTGTCCCATTCGATCCGGCCGTCATAGCCTACCGTAGCGGCTACCAGCTCGGTCAGTTCTTTTATGGTCAGTTCCTTGCCGGTTCCGGCGTTGACGGTCTCGTTGCCTGAATAGTTATTCATCAGGAAAACACACAGATTTGCGAGATCATCGACATAGAGGAATTCACGCAGCGGACTTCCGTCGCCCCAGCATACGACCGACCCGGCGCCGGCGAGCTTAGCTTCGTGGAAGCGGCGTATGAGAGCCGGGACAACGTGGGAATGCTCGGGATGGTAGTTGTCGTTGGGCCCGTAGAGATTCGTCGGCATGACCGAAATAAAGTCGGTTCCATACTGACGGTTGAGATATTCGCAATATTTAAGGCCCGAGATTTTTGCCAGAGCATAAGCCTCGTTGGTCGGTTCGAGCGACGACGTCAGCAGGCACGATTCCTTCATCGGCTGAGGGGCCAGCCGAGGGTAGATACACGACGAGCCGAGAAACTCGAGCTTGCGGCATCCGTTGCGCCAGGCGGCGTGGATAACGTTCATCTCGAGCATCATGTTGTCATACATGAAATCGGCCAGTGCGTCGCGGTTTGCCACGATTCCGCCGACCTTGGCCGCCGCCAGAAACACATACTCGGGCTTTTCGGCGGCGAAAAAATCGTTGACGGCGCGCTGATCGACAAGATCAAGCTCGGAATGGGTGCGCACGATTATGTCCGTATAGCCCTGGCGGCGCAGTTCGCGCACAATGGCCGACCCTACCATTCCGCGGTGGCCCGCCACATATATTCTCGAATCTTTCTGCATCATTTTACAATTCCTTTCTCGAGATATTCGGCAAGGTTCGTGCGAACCTGATCGCCGGCACGTTCTACGGCTACCTTGGCCATGTCAGCGTCAACCATAAGGTTGACAAGCTGCTCGAACGATGTTTTTTTCGGATCCCATCCGAGTTCGGTGCGCGCTTTCGAGGGGTCGCCGAGAAGGTTGACGACATCGGTGGGCCGGTAGAAATCGGGCGACACCTCGACGAGCACACGTCCTGTCTTTACGTCGATGCCTTTTTCGTCGGGCCCCTCCCCTTCGAAGCGCAGTTCAATTCCGGCGCGCCGGAAAGCCAGCAGACAGAACTCGCGAACGGAGTGCTGCTCGCCGGTCGCTATGACATAGTCATCGGGCTGTTTCTGCTGAAGGATCAGCCACATACACTCGACATAGTCGCGTGCATACCCCCAGTCGCGCAACGACGACAGGTTGCCGAGATAGAGCTTCTCCTGTTTTCCCTGCGAGATGCGGGCCGCGGCCAGCGAAATCTTGCGCGTCACAAATGTCTCGCCGCGCCGCTCGCTCTCATGGTTGAAGAGGATGCCCGAGCAGGCATACATTCCGTAGGCCTCACGGTATTCCCTGACAATCCAGAAGCCGTACAGCTTGGCCACGGCATAGGGCGAATAGGGATGGAACGGCGTCTGCTCGTTCTGCGGAACAGCCTCGACCTTGCCGTAAAGCTCGCTTGTCGACGCCTGATAGAACCGGCAGGTCGACGCAAGGCCGCACTGGCGGATTCCTTCGAGAAGGCGTAACACGCCGGTGGCGTCGACGTCGGCCGTGAACTCCGGCGAGTCGAAACTGACCTGGACATGGCTCTGTGCGGCAAGATTGTAGACTTCGTCGGGACGTACCTTGTTCAGCACCTGAATCAGCGAAAGCGAATCGCCGAGATCGGCATAGTGGAGGTGAAAATTGGCGTGTCCCTCGAGGTGGGCTATCCGCTCGCGGTAGTCGACCGACGAACGGCGTATCGTTCCGTGGACATCGTATCCTTTTTCGAGCAGGAACTCAGCGAGGTAAGACCCGTCCTGCCCCGTGATGCCCGTTATTAGCGCGGTTTTCATGACGTGAAATTTTCTGCGAAATTAATCTATGTAATCTAAAAATCCAAACAGTGGCCCCGCGACAGAAGTTCATGATCAACACGGATCGCAGTCGTAGTGCACCGCATGATGGTGGGCATGACACTCGCTGACAGTCCCGTTCACTATAAGATGGCGGTTTGCCATTGCGGCGATAGTTGTCATTTCGTGGCTGACAAGGAGTATCGTAGCCTTCCCGCGGAGATCCCCGACGATGTCATAGACACGCTGTTCGAAATGCTTGTCGAGATAGCTCAGAGGCTCGTCGAGAACGAGCATCTCGGGACGCGCTATCAGGGCGCGTCCGAGCAGTGCGCGCTGGAGCTGGCCGCCGCTGACGGTGCCGATAGCCTTGTCGCGGTGGGCTCTCAGCTCAACGAGGTCGAGCATGGCGTCGAGCCTGTCGCTGACGTCGGAACGCGACAGTCCGGGCGTCGACAGAAGGCCCTGAGCTATGACCTCGTCGACCGTCACAGGGAAACGCGAGTCAATCTGGTTCTTTTGAGGCAGATAGCCTATCGTAAGCCGTCCTGACGGATGCTCGACAGAGCCGCTGTCGGGCCTCACAAGTCCGAGAACAACACGCATGAGGGTCGTTTTACCCCCTCCGTTAGGCCCCGTTATGGCAATGAGGTCGCCGCGGTTTACTCCGAGGTTCACATCTGAAAGCACCTGACGTCCGTCCCATCCCACTGCGACGCCGCTAAGCCGTAGAACAGTGTCAGTCATCGTTTTGCGGTCAGAGCGTTGACAACTATATCCATCTGGGCCATCCAGTCGTAGTCGAGCGGCACGAACTCAACCCTTCGGGCACCGATGCGCTCGTTGGCACTCTCGGCCTGCCGGCTGTCGATGTCGCGCTGGACGAAAAAGACCGAGGCGCCGCTGCCGCGCGCTTCCTCGATGGCCTCACGCAGGGCCGGGATCGACACCTCTTTGTGTTCGGCGCCGCCAAGAGCTATCTGATGAAGCCCGTAGTCGCGGGCAAAATAGCTCAGCGAAGGATGCCAGACGAGGAACGACGAGCCGCGCAGAGGTTCGAGACGGCGGCGGTAGTCGGCGTCGAGAGAGTCAAGCGTGGCGGTGAATCTTTTCAGATTTGCCCTGAACTGATGGGCGCGCCCGGGATCGACACGTTCCATATCAGCCTCCATATTAGCAGCCATAATGCGCACGTTGGCCACGGAACTCCATGTGTGGGGGTCGACATCGTAGTCGTTGCCGTGGGTGCCGCGAATGAAATTTATGCCGCGTGACGAGTCATAGACAGGCAGCCCGGGATTCTCCTGTCGAATCTTGTCGACAACGGCCTGCTCGAAGCCGATGTTGCCCATTGTCATGTAGGCCTTGCTATTGCGCACCGACATCAGATTGGTGAACGACGGATCATAATTCTCGGCGTCGCCTCCGCTGACGACAAGCGCCCTGACGTCGTAGGCGTCACCGACAATCTGCTCCAGAATAAATTTCTGAGGCGGAAGACTGACCGTGACAGTGGGCTTCTCGACTCCACTGCCTGAACAGCTCCATAGAGCGACAGCCACGACGACGATGAGTAGTATATGCTTCACGAGTGCAAACTTAACAATTTTTTTGCTTTCTGCCCCGCCCTACAGCCAAAAAACAGCACTTCACGACTCTTTTTTCAAAAAAAGGAGGATTGGTTGCAGAAAAATATGTAATTTCGTTGTTGTTAACAACAAATGAATTTCCATTACGTTTTATGGATACTCTTAAAGTAAAGATTATCAACCGCTCCCGCCATCAGCTTCCGGCCTATGCGACGGCTCTCAGCGCAGGCATGGACGTCAGAGCGTCGCTCGACGCCCCGGTGGAACTCGCGCCCGGCGAACGCCGTCTGATTCCGACAGGGCTCTATATCGCATTGCCCGAAGGATATGAATGTCAGGTTCGGCCGCGCAGCGGTCTCGCCCTGCGTCACGGCATCACGCTGGTGAACACTCCGGGCACTGTCGACGCCGACTATCGCGGCGAAATCGGAGTAATATTGATAAATCTCGGACAAGAGCCTTTCATCATTACCGATGGCGAACGCATTGCCCAGCTCGTTGTGAAACGCTACGAGCGCGTCGAATGGGAGCCGGTAGAAAGCCTCGACACCACAATCCGCGGCGAGGGGGGCTTCGGATCGACAGGCCTCTGACACAGAATCGCCACCCCGCATTATAAAATGAAAAAGACGCGTCTTCACCTTCTTCTACTGCTTGCCGTCCTGTTAATCGCAGGTGCGGCAGCGGGGTCACGCCCCCCGAAATCGTGGGACGAAGAAGCCGCCCGACGCAAAGCCGGATATATCTATCTCGAAGCTGCCAACGCCATGCTCTCCGACGACGAGCCATCGCGCTATATGCTGCTTCGCAGGGCCTACGAACTCGACACCGCCGACCGTTCCATAGGCAACGAATATGGCCTCTATATGCTCTCGCTGGCCGATGATGACGACAGCATCGCCTCGACCGAGGGACTCCGCCTGATGCGCCGATATTTCGACACCTACCCCGACGATATGTTCGAAGGAGCCCGCTATGCTCTTGTCAGCCAGTCGGCCGGAAACACCGAAGAGGCTCTGCGCGCCTATCGTGTTCTCCATCGCCGTCATCCCGGCAACTCGCAGCTGACACGCCGCTACGCCGACATCCTGACACAGGCCGGTGGCCTCGACTCGCTCGACCGGGCCCTTGCCCTCTACGACACTGTCGCGGCCAGTGAAGGCCCCGACATCGAGGTCGTGGCCGCCAGGCTTCAGCTTCTTTATATGCGCCGCGACACGGCCGCCATAATAGCCGGTGCCCGCGGTGTGCTCGACTCCGCCCCGCTTTCGGCAGAAAACAATGTTTTCTATGCCGACGTGCTGAAAGCTCTTGAAATGAACGACTCGGCCGGCTACTACTACGACCGCGCCGTCGCTCTCGACTCGCTCTACCCCGTCGCCGCTTTTTCACGGGCGGAATTCTATAAAAGTATGGGCGACTCGGCGGCATACGACCGTGAGATCTTCCGCACACTTCAGCTCGAAGATCTTCCTGTCGGCTCGAAGCTCGAGATTCTGCGCGGATATATCAGCGGTCTGCAGAACAACCCCGCTCAGCAGCCACGCGTGCTTGCCCTATATGAACACCTCGTCGGCCTTCACCCTCATGAGCCTGAACTGCGCAAGAACTATGCTGTTTATCTTTACGTAACCGGACACATGGCTGAAGCAGCCGAGCAGCATGAGATGGTTCTGTCGCTCGATCCGGCCGACGTCAGAAGTTGGCGCGCCCAGGCAATATACTATGAGGCTGCCGGCGACACGGCGGCCGAGCTTTCGACCCTCGAAAAAGCCTCATCCCTATTTCCCGACGATGTCGAGCTCGCCATTTCACGCGGCATGATGCTAACCCTGACAGGCGACTACGCAAACGCCCACAAAGCCTACAGCCACGCTCTTGAAGTGGCCGACAGCGACGATGTCGAGCTTCTGTCGAACATATATGTCGGAATCGGAGACATATTCATGAAAGAAGAGAAGGTCGACAGCGGCCTCGACAGTTACCGACGCGCAATCGACTTCGACCCTTTCAACTCAATGGCCCTCAACAATTGCGCCTATTTCATGGCGTGCAACAATATCGATCTTCCCGAAGCCCGCAAACTAATCGAGCGCGTTCTCAATGAGAACACGGACGACCCGACCCCTATCGACACCTACGCATGGATCCTGTTCAAGCAGGGAGAACTCGAAGAGGCCCGGCGTGAGATCGACCGCGCGATAAGCCTGTCGGGCGATGAAGGCCCGTCGTGGGAAATTCTCGACCACGCCGGTGACATATATTTCAGCAACGGACTCACCGACGAAGCCTTCGACTTCTGGCAGCGCGCCCTCGACCTCAATCCTTCTTCGGCAGAACTGCGGCAAAAACTGACTTCAAAATCCAATTCCGACAATGAATAGATTCATCATCATAGCCGCCGTGGTTGCCGCGGCAACCATCTCGTCATGCAAGACCCCCAAGGAAGTTTCCGCTACTTCCGGCACTGCTGAATCGCCCGTCCTCTCAATCTCCGGCGACCAGAATCCCGAACAGTTCCGCAGCGCTGTCTCTGCGCTGTCGGCCCGCTACGGCGCATGGACCGACGTAAAAATGCCCCTGAGCATCGATCTCAAGGCCCCATCAAGATTCTCGTGCACGGCTAATGTCACAATGAAACGCGACCGCTGGATTTATATGTCAATACGCAAGTTCGGCTTCGAGGGTGCGGCTCTGATGATAACAGCCGACTCGATTTTCGCTTACGAGAAAATCGGCAAGCGCTATATTTCAGAAAGTCTCAAAAAGCTGCTCAAGGGCTTTCCGGCTACGGTAGGCAACCTACAGGACATGCTGCTCGGACGCCCGTTTGTTCCGGGCAAGGGATCACTGATGCCGGGCGACGTCGGTTATTTCTCCTATTCGCGCATAAGCGATCCTGATCTTCCCGACGCCTGGATGATGCGCTCGAATGTCGTCGGAGGCGACGACGGCCAGTTCTCAATGATAATAGACTCGACTAAAAATCCTCTTCTTCAGGCTTTCTTCGTCGAGGCAGGCCAGACTACGGGCACACTGCTCTACACCGATATGCGCAAGATGTCGGCCGGCACCGTTGCCTCGGATCTTGCCCTCGACATCAAGGCCGGAAGCCGAAACGTTGAAGCATCTCTGAGCTGGAATACCGACAAGGCACGCTGGAACAGCAACGCCAGCGTTGAATGGCGCCTGCCGCGCGGCTATTCGCGCATCGAAGCCTCACAGATCGTAAAAATCCTTTCCTCGCTCTGAAACCGATGGCAGGGAGAATGCGAATAATAACGACATTGATTCTCGCGGCCTCGTTTCTCGCGTGGCAGCCCGACGCATCGGCTTCGCCCCAGTCGCTCGACAAGCTCAAAAAAGAGCGTCAGGCGTCGAAGAAGCAACTCCGTCAGACACGCCAGCAGATAAATGCCAACACCCGCGAGACAGAGCGCAATCTGCGCGCTCTCGAAGGGCTGCGCGTCGACATCGCCCGCCAGCAACGGATTATCTCGGCCGCCAATATCTCGGCGGACTCCGTAGGGCGGGCAATGACAGCTGTAGAAGATTCCATTGCAATGGCCGAGGCTTCGCTTAAACGTCTGAAAGCATCATACGCCTCTTCGCTGCGGAAAATGCAAGGACAGATGAGCCCGCGCTCGCGCTGGATTTTCCTGCTTTCAGCCTCTGATATTCGCGAGATATATCGGCGCGCCCGCTATCTCAAACAGGTTAAAGAGGCTCAGGAAGCCAAGGCACGCCGTGTCAAAGAAGCCCGTCTGTTGCTGACAGAGCGCCGGAACCGGCTTGCTTCGCTCAACACCGAACGGCGCAACCACCTCGAGCGCGCCGCACTGGCAGGTCGGCAGCTGGAAGAAAAACGAGCCGAGACAGACCGGGTCATCGCATCTCTGCGTCAAAAGAAAGGCGAGCTCCAGCAGACCCTTCAGGAACTTGAGGCGCGGCGCCGCAGGCTCGACTCTCAGATTGACGCTCTCATAGCGCAACAGATAAGGAATCAGGAAGAGGCCCGCAAGAAAAAGGAAGCCAAAAAGAAACAATCGGCCGACGCATCGCGGAAAAAGACCGACAACTCCAGCAAGAAAAAAACTGAAAAGCCATCATCTCCCCCTGTCCGGCAGACAGCCGATCCGGATCGCGAACTGTCGGGCAGCTTCGCCTCGAACCGCGGACGGCTGTTGTTTCCCGTCAGCGGAAGCTACACTATTGTAAGATCTTTCGGACTACAAAAACACCCCGAACTGCCCAATGTCACTACCGACAACAGCGGAATAGACATCGCAGTAAAGGCAGGCACACCCGTGCGGGCGGTATTTACAGGAAAGGTTTCAGCAATATTCCGTCAGCCCGGCTTCGGCACAATCGTGATGCTTCGCCACGGCTCATATATCTCGATCTATGCCGGACTCGCGTCGATAAACGTGCGCAACGGGCAGGAAGTATCGACAGGACAGACTGTCGGCTCAGTAGCGCAGGACGATGCCGACCCGGGCCGCGGCTTACTGCATTTCGAGTTGAGAAACGAACGCACAAAACTGAACCCGCTGCAATGGGTGCGCTGACCCCGACAAGCCACGGCATAAAAAAAAATTATCCGTCATCACGACGAATAATCTTCTTACCTTAAATCTAATACCATGAAAAACTGAGGCAAAGATACTGCCTTTCTCGGAACGCGCAATGCCTTGCAACCATTTTTAATCATTTTAAATTCCATTAACACGCAACAAAAGACCTCGTTTAAACCCAAATGTAGGGTCGCGGCATGCCGCGGCCCCGGCGTAAGCTGCCGAGACACAGCCATTTTCATTGGCAGCCGAATGGGAAGATTATGAGATCAGTGCGCGACGGAGAGCTCGAGCGAAATCAGCCGAATTTCGAGCCGCCAGAGCTATTTCAGACGGCGAATATATACGCAAAGAAGCCCCGGCTTTCACAAGCCAGGGCCTCCTGAAGGTTGGGATGGGAATGATATGATTACTTTGCGAATTTCTTGACAATGACGGTGGCATTGTGGCCGCCGAAGCCGAAGGCATTGCTCAGAGCAACGTTGACAGTGCGCTCCTGAGCCTTGTTGAAGGTGAAATTGAGAGAATAGTCGATATTCTCGTCTTCGTCGCCTTCCTCGTGGTTGATCGTCGGGGGAACGATGTCTTCCTTGACAGCGAGAACCGAGAACATTGCCTCGAGGGCACCGGTGGCGCCGAGAAGATGGCCGGTCATCGACTTGGTCGACGAAATGTTGAGCTTCTTGGCATGATCGCCGAACAGGTCGACGATAGCCTTGATTTCGCTGACATCTCCTACCGGAGTCGAAGTGCCGTGAACATTTATATAGTCGATATCGGTAGTCTTAAGCCCGGCATCGTCGAGGGCATTCTGCATGGCGAGCTTTGCACCGAGTCCTTCGGGATGAGTGGCCGTCAGATGATATGCGTCGGCCGACATACCGCCGCCGGCGACTTCGGCATAGATGTGGGCGCCGCGCTTGAGGGCATGCTCGAGCTCCTCGAGAACGAGTATGGCCGAGCCTTCACCCATAACGAAACCATCGCGCGAGGCGCTGAACGGACGCGATGCCGTTTCAGGGCTGTCGTTACGGGTCGAAAGAGCGTGCATGGCATTGAAGCCTCCCACACCGGCGGGATAGATGGCAGCCTCTGCACCACCGGCGACAATAGCGTCGGCTTTGCCGAGACGGATAAGGTTGAAAGCGTCGATAATGGCATTGTTAGATGAGGCGCAGGCCGAAACAACGCCGTAGTTGGGGCCGTGGAAACCATATTCCATCGAAACATGACCGCTGGCGATGTCGGCGATCATCTTAGGGATGAAGAACGGATTGTAACGCGGACCCGATTCCTCGTGCATGGCATAATAGCCGGCCTCGAGTTCGAAGGTGTGAAGACCGCCGATACCTGCTGCCACGATAACGCCGACACGGTTTTTATCAATATCCTCACCGTCGAGCTTGGCGTCGGCAACTGCCTGACGGGCTGCGACTACGCCATACTGGGCGTAGAGGTCGAGCTGACGGGCTTTCTTGCGGTCGAAGTGCTCGTTGGCATCAAAGTTTTTAACTTCGCAGGCGAATTGTGTCTTAAACTTAGAGGCGTCAAAGTGGGTTATGGGAGCGGCACCGCTACGACCGGCCTTTGCGGCCTCCCATGTCGAGGCAACGTCGTTGCCCAGCGGCGTGACAGCGCCCAGACCGGTGATAACTACACGTTTAAGTTCCATTTCTGTTTGTCTGTTTTAAATTGCGGAGAAAAGAGAGGTGAGAGTTCCCGGCTTCTTGAGTTATGCAGAAAACCCTCCCTGGCCGGGAGCGAGGGAGAGTTCCGTTAGAGTTTCGATTCTGGCTGCCGAGGCCCCGATAGAGTGGCTTCGACATCCGCAGCCATCTTAGGCCTGTGCTTCGATGTATGCGATAGCGTCGCCGACAGTCGAGATCTTCTCAGCCTGATCCTCGGGGATTGTGATGTCGAATTCTTTTTCAAATTCCATGATGAGCTCAACGGTATCGAGGCTGTCAGCACCGAGATCTTTGGTGAACTCAGCTGTGGGGGTTACTTCATTCTCATCGACGCCGAGTTTCTCGACGATAATTTTCTTAACTTTGTCTGCAACTTCTGACATAATATTATTTATTAAATTTTCGTTTTTGCGCTGCAAAGGTAAGTAAATTTCATGATAAAGGAAACATCGGCCACGCTCAATCTGCCTTTTATACTGAAAAAGTGGCCTATTTTACCCCCAATTTTAGCAAAATTAAGATTTGTTCATTCCGTTAAGCCCTGACGATAAGCGATTAAACAATTCAAAACTATAATTAATTTATTTTAACTGTAAGCCTTTAATAATGCAATAGCCAGTTGCTGTAAATTTGCACTATATAAGAACTCCGAAAAACAGATCGAAATGAAACTTTTTCACGTTATGGCCACAGGCGCCATCGCCCTGACCCTTCTGTCGGGCTGCACGCACAAAAGCGCCGATGACACCGAGATAGCCAACTTTGTTATCGACGAGACCATAAAAACAGCCTCGCGAAGCTATGTTGCCACAGGCACAGACCTCGGCGACACAATCTACGCCTCGGTCAGCGCTTCGCTGACATGGCCCGAAAAGCTCGGCGACGCCTCGCTGAGCGTGCTTCAGGATTCAATAAAAGCGGCCCTCTTCGGCAAATACGGAGCCATAAAAGGGATTGACAAAGCCATAAAAGCCTACGTGGCCGACATCAGCGCCATCGGCGATTCAACCTTCAGGCCGGTCGATTCCATTCCTCCGACCCAGGCCGGCGAGATGGCCTGGTATCTTCAGGCTGTCGGAAAGATCACTGACCTCAACGAGCAGTATGTCACCTATCAGGCATCGATTTCGAGTTACGCCGGCGGAGCGCATCCGATGACCGCCGTCTTCAGCTTCAGCTACGATCTCGGCAAAACCACAGTTCTGACCGCAGAGAATATGTTCGTCAAAGGCTCGGAGGGCGCCCTGCTGAAAATCGTCAGGGAGTCGCTGGCACGCCAATACTCAACGACCGTCGACAAGCTCGATGAAGCCGGATTCTGGCCGGAGAACTTAAACTACCTCGGCGACGTCTACCTCTCCGACGGCATGGTGATGTTCCACTACGGCCCCTACGCCATCGCCCCCTACAGCATGGGCGACATCGACATAGCCGTGTGGAACGAAGAAATAACCGACTATCTGACGCCCTCGGTGATCGAACTGCTTCAGCGCTGACCCATCATTCCTAATTCCTAATTCCTAATACTCTTCTCTCCCATCATTTTCCCATCGCGGGACAGTGATGGGAAATTTTTTTCAAAAAGTCTGTCACATTTTGCGAAACGCGATAGTCTTATAAGCGAGACGCATCTCAAACAACCCGAACAATAACAATTAAAAAAATATTACTATGGCAACAGAATTTATCAACGCAATGGGTCCAATCGTTATCTGCGGCATTATGCCCGCGGCCATTGTCTGGATCGTGACAAACAAGCTGAAAAACCGCGACGACAAACGCGCCGAAGTGCTCATGAAAGCCATCGAGTCAGACAAGAGCATCGACACCAACAAACTGGCCGAAGCCCTCGGCAATGTCAGCGAGCCGAAGAGCGACATCCTCAGCAAGCGGCTGCTCCGCGGACTGATATTCACCTTCATAGGCATAGCTCTTATAATTGGTGCACTCGTAATATTCAGTAACGGCGGTTTCGGTGACACCCCGGAATTTGGAGTCATGAGCGGCGCCGTGCTTCTCGCCATTGGAATAAGCTATCTGATTGTCTACCGGGTAGGCAACAGACAGAAACAGAAAGAAAGTGCCCGCTCCGCCGAGAATAAAGAGGCTGAATAACCAATGACCCGCGACGAGTTCATCAGGAACACAGAGAGTTGTCAGAAGGCGTTCAGGCGCTTTCTGACCGCTCTCTGCTGCGGCGACTCCGACGAGGCCGACGACATAGCGCAGGAATCGCTGGTCAAGGCCTATCTCTCGTGCGACGGGCTGAAAGAACCGGCGAAATTCAAGGCGTGGCTCTACCGCATAGGCTTCAATACCTTCTTCAGCCACCGAAGAGCTGTCCGCCCTGTGACGACTCTCGACGACGCCCCCGAGAGCGAGGCTCCGGAGCGCTCCGACGGCGCCTTCCGCTATCAGGCTCTCTATGCCGCCCTCGACCGCATTCCCGAGCGCGAGCGGACGTCGATACTCCTTTATTATATGGAAGGCTACAGCGTGCGCGAAATATCGGGCATAGTCGAGGTGTCGGAAGAAGCCGTCAGGCAGCATCTTTCGCGCGGGCGCAGCCATCTGCGCGGACTTTTATCTGAAAACAGCTAAAAACAGCAAATCAAATGGACGATTCCATAAAGAAACTATTCGAAGATTTCAACCCCGAACTCAGCTCCGACGCCGATTTCATGAAACGGCTGAACGATCGGCTCGACGCCGTTGAATATATAAAAGAGAAAGCGGCCGCCGACTCGCGCCGGAACCGCCTGTCGCTCTGGGTAGCGTCGCTCGCCGGTTTCCTCGCGGGCTCGCTGACAACGCTCGCAGTCCCCTATCTGACAGAACTGCTCGCGTCGCTGAAGATCGCTTCGGAATATGCCTCGTCGATTCCATGGATCGCGGTTGCGGCAATGGCCATCGTCAGCGCGCTGAGCGCCTACGACCTGTCGGGAGCGCTGAGCCGTCTCAGTGAGGCAAAGCGCTGAAAAAATGCCAGATGGCTATGCCTGTCGACACCGAGACATTCAGCGAGTGTTTGGTTCCCAGCTGGGGAATCTCAAGGCAGACATCACATAGGTCGACAACCGCGGGATCGACGCCGTTGACCTCATGTCCGCTGACGAGGGCATAGCGCCCCGACGGATCGGGTTCGAAACCGCCGAGCATAACACTCTCTTTCACCTGTTCGAGACAACACACACAGTATCCACGGCTTTTCAGCGACGCCACGGCATCGACCGTCGAGCCGAAATATTCCCATTCGACCGACTCTTCGGCTCCGAGAGCCGTTTTATGAATCTCGGCCGAAGGGGGTGTGGCGCTGATTCCGCAAATAACTATCCTCTCCACGGCAAAGGCATCACACGTGCGGAAAATCGACCCGATATTATTCAGCGAACGAACGTTGTCGAGCACTACAGTAAGCGCCATCTTCGGCCGACGACGATACTCGTCGACCGAAGGGCGCGCAAGATCCCAGATGGTTTTCTTCTCCAACGGGTTTGAGATTTACTTCAGATGAAGGGCGTGCCCCATACGTTCCTGCTTGGTCGTCATATAGCGGCGGTTGTATTCGTTAGGCTCGACTTCGATAGGCACAATGCCGTCGATTTCGAGTCCATAGCCTTCAAGGCCGCGGCGCTTGACGGGATTGTTGGTCATCAGACGCATTTTCGTGATACCCAGCATTCTGAGAATCAGTGCGCCGACGCCATAATCGCGCTCGTCGGCCTTATGTCCCAGATGGAGATTGGCGTCGACAGTGTCGAGCCCCTCTTCCTGAAGCTTATAGGCGCGTATCTTGTCCATCAGACCGATTCCGCGTCCTTCCTGATTGAGATAGACTATAGCACCGGTACCTTCTTTCTCGATCATCTCCATTGCGCGGTGGAGCTGCTCGCCGCAGTCGCATCGCATCGAGCCGAAGATGTCGCCCGTGGCGCATGACGAATGCACTCTGACAAGCACAGGTTTATCCGAAGCCTTGATATCGCCTTTGATGATGGCGATATGTTCCAGACCGTTGTCTTTCTGGCGGAACGGAATCAGCCGGAAATGGCCGTAGGCTGTCGGCAGGTCAACCTCGGTGCCCATCTCGACAGGCAGATCGCCACGCAGGCGATAGTCGATAAGGTCACGGATAGACACGAGCTTCAGGCCCCATTCGTCGGCCTTTTTGCGAAGCTGGGGAAGGCGGGCCATTGTGCCGTCCTCGTTGAGAATCTCAATCAGAGCCGCAGCGGGCTGCATACCGGCCAGACGGGCCAGATCGATGGCGGCTTCGGTGTGGCCGGCGCGCCGCAAGACGCCCTCGTTCTGGGCATAGAGCGGATGGACGTGGCCCGGGCGGCCGAACATATCGGGGGTCGATGTCGGATCGGCGAGAGCGTTTATTGTTGCTGCTCGGTCGTGGGCGCTGACGCCGGTTGTGCAGCCGGGCAGTTTGTCGACTGTGACGGTGAAGGGGGTGCCGAGCATCGACGTGTTGTCTTCGACCTGATGGGGAAGATTCAGCTCGTGACACCGTTTGATGGTCAGCGGCGCGCAAAGCTCGCCGCGGGCGTTGGTGACCATGAAATTGACATGGGCAGGCGTTACTTTCTCGGCGGCAATAATGAGGTCGCCCTCGTTTTCGCGGTCTTCGTCGTCGACGACAATAACGAATTTACCGTTACGGAAGCTCTCGAGAGCTTCCTCGATAGTGTCAAGCTTGATGTTGTCCATGCTTAAAATATTGAAGTTAAGGTTGTTCAGGTTTTAAAAGAAGTTCGCGAAGCTGGGCATCGGTTTTCAGGATGCTCTTCAGCTCTCCACGAAGAATTTTCTGTTCGTGAAGTCCGACGAGCCACAGCGGCAGTCCCAGCGGCAGAAGCGCCACCATAGTCCAGCCCACCCAGCGGTAGTTGACCGGATGGTAAAGCCACAGACTGCGGAGCACCGGCAGATCCATGAGTTTCATAACGACGAGGCGCTTACGCGAGTTCGAGAGATATTCGACGGTCGACTCAAGCCGGTCGGACAAGCGTTTCAGAGCCGAGCGGCTATATCCGCGCAACCAGTAGGCCACGTAGTTCTGTCGCTCGGGATTGTCGGTAAGATAAGCCTCGATATCTCTGTCGAGTTCGTCGAGACGGCGGAGAGCCTCCTGAGTGTCGACCTCGTCGATGACAACGGTCTTCACCTCGAGCTGACGCACCTCGCCGCGGCCGAGCAAGCGCTTGATAAAGTTGATATAGGCGTCAGCATTGAACACGGCGCTGTCATTGACGGCCTTATAGGTCAGGAAAACGCCCAGCGGAAGCAGCACCGACGTACTGAGCCACATGCCCTCCCACACCTCGAGGCGCCCCTCGCGGGCCATCTTGAAGCCGGTGTTGTCTATTATATAATAGAATATGAACAGGAACACACTGATGACTATAGGCATTCCGAGTCCGCCCTTGCGGATAATGGCTCCTAACGGTGCGCCTATAAAGAAGAATATCAGGCAGGCCACCGACAGGGTGAACTTCTTCTGAAGCTCGATTCCGTGGCGACGGATAGTCTTGAGATCTTCCTCGCGCGAAAGCGCCCGGAACTCATATTCGGTTTTCTTTCGCTTGGCCTTCGACAGGGCGCTCTGCACTATCGAAGCCCTCGGATAGTAGCCGCCCCGGTTGAACACGCTGTCGACATCGAGAGGCCGGCTCATGGTCACATCGTGGCGCACGACCTTTCTCGAAGGCGCGCCCGGCCGATCCTGACGCATGACAAAATACGGCACCCCCATTGCGGGCGCCTCGCGCAGTTCGCGCGCTATGACAACGCCGGCCGAGTCGATTCTGGCAGTGACGGAATCGATCGTAGCGTTCAGCTCGGCGATATTCTTGCCGACATACTGGTTACGCATCCCCTGCTCGTCGAGACGGTTGAAGTTGGCGTCGAAGGGGAACACCATTTCCTTTAGAGTGAACGATTCGCGACGATAGGGTACGTTGTTCATCGTAGCGCCGGCGGCGTCGCGCAGATTCTCGAAAAGCTCGCCTTGCCACATCTTTAAATAAAGATGGGTCTTGTCGCGGCTGAACGACAACTTTGCCGAATCGGCGAGGATAACACGCGCGTTATCGAATCCGGCGCTCATGTCGTAGATCATCATGTTATAGAGCGTGCCGGTCTCGCGGTCTTTGCTCTCGACATAGATATTGCGGTCGGGAATCTGGTCATAGAAAACGCCTTCGGGAATCTCCATTTCGGGCGACTTCTGGCGCATGGAGAACAGGAGCGTCCACATCTTCGTCTGCGCCACGGGCAAAACGTCGTTCTGAAAGAAGAACGCGCCGATGGCAATCAGCACAACGCCGACAATCAGCGGCTTCATGGCCCGCAGCAGCGACACTCCGGCAGCCTTCATAGCCGTCAGTTCGAACCGCTCGCCGAGGTTGCCGAACGTCATCAGCGACGCCAGCAATATAGCCAGCGGCAACGCCATCGGAATCATTGTCAGTGCGGCATAGAAAAACAGCTCTGCAATAACGTCAACACTCAGGCCTTTGCCGACAAGATCGTCGATATAACGCCACAGAAACTGCATCAGCACGATGAAAAGACAGATAAAAAACGTCATGCAGAACACCGGAAAGAAGCTCTGCAACATAAACAGGTAAAGACGCTTTATCCTTAACATCGCCACAAAGGTAGCTACTTTCGTCGAAAAACCGCCATCCGGCGGCATAAAATAGGGGCGCGGAAAGTCGCGTCCCTATTTAGACAGGCCGCAGATAAGCGGCTTATTCGTCTTTAGCACCGTATTTTTTCAGACGTTCGCGCTGTTTCTCGGTCAGTCTGTCGGAATCGACAAACGAAGCCCAGAGAGCGACAGCCACGTAAGCTTCCTGCTGATTCTTGTCGAGACTGTCGAGGAATGCGCGCTGTTCCTCCTTGTTGAGTCCCTTAAGCTGGTTGTCGATAATCTCGACCTGATCGATCATAAAATCGTAATCGGCCTCGGTCATGGTGTCGGCGCTTTTCTCAGTCATAGCCTTGATGCCCTCGACGTCGACCTCTTTCTTTGAACATGAGCTTAAAGTTGCACTGACAGCTATGACCACAGCGGCAATTGCCATCGTTAGAATACTCTTAAATGATTTTTTCATAATGGTAATAAATTTGGGTGAACAATATGCCGGTGCGCCGCAGCGCTAAAACGCCGACCGTTGCAAGTTACGAATTTTTTTCAAAAAACCGCCGGTTTCGGCCAAAAATCAGCGTAACATCGTGTTGACGCGCCCGGTTGAGACGAAAAATCAAAAATTGTTTGGCGGAGTCGCAAAAGATTCTTACCTTTGCCGAGGTTTTCGTGGCACCTCCCGGAAAGCCGCCGGAAAAGATGCAGCCGGCGGTGATATGAGAAAGTGAGATGGCGGCCACCGACCATAGAAAGATAACGAGTTAATTACCAATCAACTGTAAACCAAAACAGCCATGTCAAAAGTTTGTCAAATCACCGGCAAAAAAGCGATGGTAGGCAACAATGTGTCGCACTCCAAGCGTCGCACAAAGCGTCGTTTCAATATCAACCTCTTCACAAAGAAGTTCTACTGGGTTGAAGAAGATGCGTGGATTGTTCTGAACCTGTCGGCACAGGGACTTCGCATCATCAATAAGAAAGGCCTCGACTGCGCAATCAAAGACGCCGTCGCAAAAGGCTATCTGACAGAAATCACTTACCTCGACTTTTAAAAACTCAAGAAGATGGCAAAGAAAGCTAAAGGAAACCGCGTTCAGGTCATCCTCGAATGCACAGAGCACAAAGCATCGGGTATGCCCGGCACGAGCCGCTATATCACCACCAAGAACCGCAAGAACACTACAGAGCGTCTTGAGCTGAAGAAATACAACCCCATTCTGAAGCGCGTAACGGTTCACAAAGAGATCAAATAATCATCAAACCCTTAACAACAACAGTAACAAGCCATGGCAAAGAAAACCGTAGCATCGCTGCAGAAGGGTGAAGGCCGCACCTACTCCAAGGTCATCAAGATGGTTAAGTCGCCTAAAACCGGTGCTTACACCTTCCAGGAGCAGATGGTTCCCAACGACGCCGTCAAAGAGGTCCTCAAATAAGGCCCTTCCCTGAACAACGACAATCAACAACCCGTCATAAACCCGGCCGGATGCGGCGCCCCCGAGTGAGGGCCTCATCCTGCCGGTTTTTTTATCCCCCACCCCCTTCAGAAAAAGAATCATGACCAAAGAATATCTACCCGTGTTGCTGCTCACAGGCTATCTTGGCAGCGGAAAGACAACTCTTCTGAACTACATCCTGAACAACCGTCAGGGCATACGCTTCGCTGTGATCGTAAACGACATCGGCGAGGTCAATATCGACGAACGTCTGATTCAGAAAGGGGGCGTTGTCGGGCAGGACGGCGACCTCGTGGCACTGTCGAACGGCTGTATCTGCTGCACCCTGTCGACCGATCTCATCAAACAGCTGTCACAGCTCGCCCAAAGCGGCAAATTCGACTATATCGTCATCGAAGCCAGCGGAATATGCGAGCCGGCTCCGATAGCGCGCTCTATCGACGCCATCGACGCAATGGCCGGCGACAATCCGGGGTATCGCATTCCTCGTCTCGACAGCATAATCACCGTTGTCGACGCCCTGCGCATGGCCGACGAATTCGGCTGCGGCTCAGCCCTGAAGCGCGACAACCTCGGCGAAGAAGACCTCGAGCGTCTCGTTATCGAGCAGATTGAATTCTGCAACACCATAATCGTCAACAAAATCAGCGAAGTGACCGCTCTTCAGGCCGCTGAGCTGCGCGAAACTATCCATGCGCTCAATCCCGGAGCAAAAATCATCGACGCCGACTACTGCCGCGTCGATCTGGGCGAGCTGATAAACACCGGCAACTACAGCTTTGAGAAAACCGCCACACAGGCAGCCTGGGTGCAGGGCATCGAAGGCGAAGCCGAACATCAGCCACATCAATCACATAACCACGACCACGACCACCACCACGACCACGACCACCACCATCACGAAGGCGAAGGCGAAGCCCTCGAATATGGAATCTCGACAATGGTCTATATGCGTCGCGAGCCGTTCAATTTCGAAAAATTCGAAAAGATGCTGTCGACAGAGTGGCCGAAGAATATAATCCGTTCAAAAGGCGTTCTCTATTTCAGCCAGAACCGCGACATGTCACTTCTATTCGAGACCGCCGGACATCAGATGAAAGTGACCGAGGCCGGACTGTGGTATGCCACAGCTCCCGCCGAAGAACTCGAACAGCTCCGCCGGCTCGACCCGTCGATAAACCGAGACTGGGAAGAACCCTGGGGCGACAGAATGGACAAGATCGTAATTATCGGCCGCAATCTCGACCGCGAGGCAATCACAGCCATGCTCGACGGCTGCCTCGAACGCTGAGACAGACGGCCGCTCAGCCAAGCTCGAAGTGAAGGCTCGGCATACTCCGACGCACATCGTGGCCCGCGCCCCTGATATTCTTCAGCAGTTCCGAAATGTCGAACACCGGCAGCGGATACTTTTCGAGGAAAGTACCTGAAGTGAAGCGGGCTACCATTCCGCGCAGAGCGCCGACGCTGACACTCAGCAGAAGGCCGAGAAGCTTTTGCGGAACATAAACAGCGTCAGGCGTCACCATCATTCCGCTGTGAGGCCCCAGATCGAAAGTTACGTCGGCCGAATAGGTCAGCAGCGGGCGTGCTATAACTCCGCGCAGCGCGCGATAGCCCACCGTCAGGCTCAGCTCTATAAGGCCCTCCCCGCCGCCCGAATCGAAACTCAGCGAGAGATCAATCTCTACGGGAGCGCCCTTGCAGCGCGCCATCTCCCAGCGGTGGAGGCGTGTCAGACGTGGATTTTCCTTGATGGAAACAACGTTGAGGCTTATGCCGGATGTCATATTGTTCACAATTGCATAACACATTCCACTGCGCTATTGTTGGACTTATCGGCCAAAATCACTATTTTTGCAGATGATGAGAAAGACCGTTTTCATTGTAGTGGCCGCAGGGAGCGGCAGCCGTTTCGGCGGAGACCTGCCAAAGCAGTTCTGCCGCCTCGGCGACCGTCCTGTTGTCTGCCATGCTGTCGACAGGCTGCGCGAAGCGGGCGCCGAGGTCATCCTCGTTGTCAGCCCCGACCGCATAGAATGGTGGAAAGACTGGTGCCGCGAAAACAACTACCATAGTCCGAGAGTTGTTGCCGGAGGCTCCACCCGTTGGGAGAGCGTCAGAAACGCCATCCGGGTCATCGACGCCGACGATGTCGACATTATCGGCGTCCACGACGGCGCGCGACCGCTTGTCGACCGCGAGGTTGTCGGCCGCCTGATCTCTCAGGAAGCCGACGGCGCCATACCCGTTGTCGGCGTTGTAGACTCTATACGCCGCATTGTCGAGGGAGGTTCTCGCGCCGAAGAGCGTGCCACGCTACGCGCCGTCCACACCCCTCAGGTTTTCAACGCCGCCAAACTGCGCCACGCCTACGAACTGCCCTACAGTCCGGCGTTCACCGACGACGCGTCGGTCATGGAAGCCGCCGGATTCACCGGCCTCGCTCTTGTCGACGACACCCCCGCCAACATAAAGATCACCCATCCGGGCGACCTCGTGCTTGCCGCCTACTACCTCGAAAAAGGATTCTGATGGCCGGGCTTCGCGACATACCCGTCAAGTTCCTTAAAGGCGTCGGCCCCCAGCGCTCGCGCCTGCTTGCCGAAGAACTCGGAATCGAGAGCTACCACGATCTGCTCCATCATTTTCCGTCGGGCTACATCGACAGGTCGCGTTTTTATCATATCAGAGAGTTGAGCGAAGAGATGCCGTCGGTGCAGATCCGCGGCCGCTTCATCAGCTTCGCCGAGCAGGGCGAAGGCGCCAAACGGCGTCTCGTCGGGCTCTTCTCAGACGGAACGGCCCTGTTGCAGGCTGTATGGTTCCACCGTATATCCGCCATAAAAAAAGCCTATAACACCGGAGTCGAATATATTCTCTTCGGCAAACCATCGGTGTTCAACAATCAATGGTCGATCGTACATCCCGAAGTCGACCTGACAACATCGGCCGAAGCCACGCGCGGCATACGCGGAATCTATCCTCTGACCCAGCGCCTGAGCCAGCGCGGAATAGGATCTCGGCAACTGTCGGGGTGGATAGGCACCATAATCGACACAATGCGTGCTCCCCACGAGACTCTTCCGGCCGATCTGATTGCGCGCCACAGATTCGTCAGTCTCGGGCAGGCTCTCCACGACGTCCACTTCCCGCCATCGGCCGAAGCTTTGCAAAAGGCCCGCGAACGGCTCAAATTCGAAGAGCTGTTCTATCTTCAGCTCGATCTGCGGCGCCATGCAATACGGCGCAAGAGCTTCACCGACGGACTGAGGTTCGGTGCGGCCGGGCGCTGGCTCAACGCCTTCTACAGCGACTGCCTTCCATTTCCGCTGACCGGCGCCCAGAAACGCGTTGTCCGCGAAATTTTCGACGACATGCGTTCGGGCCGCCAGATGAACCGACTGCTTCAGGGCGACGTCGGCAGCGGAAAGACACTCGTAGCCCTGCTCTGTATGCTGATAGCGATGGGCAACGGCTATCAGGCCGCCCTGATGGCGCCCACCGAAATCCTTGCCGGACAGCATTATGAGTCACTGCGCTCTATGGTGGCCCGGCTCGGCGTCAATGTCGGGCTGCTGACAGGCTCGACTCCCGCCAAAGAGCGGCGCGTAATCCACGAAGCCCTTGCCGACGGCTCGCTCCACATTCTCGTCGGCACCCACGCCCTGCTCGAAGATCCTGTCAGATTCAAGAACCTCGGCCTCGCCGTTATCGACGAGCAACACCGCTTCGGCGTAGCCCAGCGCGCGCGTCTCTGGACAAAGAACGAGCGGCCGCCTCATGTATTGGTCATGACAGCCACCCCGATTCCGCGCACTCTGGCAATGACCGTCTACGGCGACCTCGACGTCAGCGTCATCGATGAGCTGCCACCGGGGCGAAAACCTGTCGAGACCTCGCTGCGATACGAAGAAAACCGCATGGACGTCTACCGCTCGGTCGGCGCACAACTCCGTCTTGGCAGACAGGTCTATATCGTCTATCCGCTGATTGCCGAAAGCGAAAAGCTCGACCTGCGGAGCGTCGAAGAAGGCTACGATACAATCCGCGAGATTTTCCGCGACTATCGCGTGGCTATGGTTCACGGAAGGCTTAAACCGGCTGAAAAAGACTATCAGATGCACCTTTTCGCCTCGGGCGAAGCGCGCATACTCGTGGCCACGACAGTCATCGAGGTCGGCGTCAACGTTCCCAACGCTACGGTCATGATAATCGAGAACGCCGAGCGTTTCGGTCTCAGCCAGCTCCATCAGCTCAGAGGGCGCGTGGGGCGCGGCGCCGACAAAAGCTACTGCGTTCTGATGTCGAAACGCAAAATCGCCAAAGAAACACGTCAGCGGCTCGAAGTCATGACCTCTACGACCGACGGATTCGTCGTCGCCGAAGCCGACTTGCGAATGCGCGGCCCCGGCGACATCGAAGGCACAATGCAGAGCGGACTGCCGATGAAGCTCAACATTGCCAATCTCGCTACCGACGGCCAGATTATCCAGATAGCACGCGACGACGCCGAAGCCGTCCTAACCGCCGACCCTGAACTGACAAGCCCCGCCGGCCGCATTATGGCGCTTGAACTCAGCCGACTGAGCCGCCGCACCGCCGACTGGAGCAAAATTTCCTGACAATGGTCAGCGAACCATCGGAACATAATTGTTGTTAAAGTTCTAAGTACATGACAAAAATTTGAAGACATTGAATTTCGGATTGTAGAGCGGTCTGAAAAGTACGTTTGCGATTTCTTCCAAACCATACTTTACCAGCGATTTGGCTCGCTTGCCGTGTTTCAATATTCTGATAGCTTTAACATTCATATCCTTATGTTCGCCAACGAGATACGCCCATACCAATGCCACGCAGACCATCGCTGTCAGACGCGCGATACGGTCGATGTTGCGCAGGTGTGTGTCCTCGATGTTGAATCCGGAGGACTTCATGGCGCGAAAGCATGTCTCAATCTGCCAGCGTTGTTTGTGGGTTGCCACGGCAGCTTCAGGACGGTTGTAGCAAATCAGGATTTGCAACTCAGGCACTCCATCAGAGTTTTTCAGCATGGCACCTGCAATATAGACATATTCCCCTTTGAGAAGGAAGAGCATGTCGTAGACACGCTCCTGCCCGAGCTTGAGCCCGTGAAACAGATGCCAAGCCCTGACATCCTCGGAGGATTTGGGATTACGCAACCAAAAATTCTGCTTGATACGCAGGTAGTATCTGATGCGTCTGTTGTTGAGATACTCGACCCATTGCTTGCCGACAAATTCTCGGTCGGCAACGAGGGAATCGATACACTCGGCGCCGAACAGCCTTATAAATCTATCAATCAGCCGTGTCCGCTCTTCCCAGTTGGAATTGCCGCGTTTATCGAGCATTGTAAAGAGCAATGGAAATGCGACACCTTTGTGTGTCACTCCAAGCATGAGTATATTGATGTTGACCTCACCGAATTTCCAGTTGGTGCGGTCAAGGCTCAGAACCAGTCCTGTCTTGACTGGCAGAAGCGCAAATATCACTTTGGCGATAATGTCAAGGTTGAGAGCATATCCGGCAAGAAATCTCTGCAGGCGGCGCAGGTTGGAATCTCGTTCAACACTCGTAGGCATCGCCGACGCTATCTTGTGTAGGCTGACGGTCTGCACAACACAAAGGGCGTGAAGAACAAACGCAAGCAATTTTATGCGAGCCAAATTCATTACCGGGCCAAGATGCTCTTGCATAATCGGGACGATTTTATTAACTTTGTCGCAGTCTCTGGGAGTTGTCGTAACTTTCATGGAAAAAGCGGTCAAACTTTTCTTTAAAGAAACTAATTTTCAGGGACTATTGCAAGGAATAACTAATTAAAAATCAATAATATAACCGACAAAATTCATTTTTTTGTCATCTACTAAAGTTAAAGTTAAAAACCCATAAAATTACTGACATCTATGAAAAAAATTCTTCTAGTTCTTGCCATTGTCATTGGTATTGCCTCTTCGGCATCAGCCCAGAAAACAGAGCTTCAGTTCGGTTATGGCGGCTACACTCAGATGGACGCCATGGATATGCACGACGGATGGGGCGGTGTCAACACTGCCTGGGGCGGCGTTAGCTTCGGCATCAATTTCAGAGTGACCCCGAAACTCTGGATCGGCCCGAGCTACACTTTCTCATCGACAACAACGAAAGGCGGCCCGCACCACAGCAATATCGCCTACCACGTCATCATGCTTAACGCTCGCTATACCTACTACCGCAACTCTATCGTGAACCTCTACGCCCACTTCGGTATCGGCGCCGACATAAGCCACATGCAGCCCCGCGGCGGCGATTCCTACAACAAGGGATACTGCGCATTCCAGATCAGCCCGCTCGGAGCCGAAGTCGGTCTTTCGCGCCAGTTCGCGATGTTCGGAGAATTAGGGTTCGGTGCACAGGGCCTCGTTCAGGTCGGATTCCGTGTAAAACTCTGACAATATGGACGACAGACTTGATACTGAAGAACGCCGGGAGCTTCCCGACGACCTCTACGGACTTCCCGCGCGAAGGGAATATCCGATGCCCGATGCGGCTCACGTCCGCGCTGCCGAGGCTTATTTCAGGTATTGCCCCGAAGACCTGAAACCCGAGCTCGCCCGCAATATACTTAAGTTCGCCGCCGCCTACGGCGTCGACGTCGAGAGCCCGACCGTTCTTTCTTACGCAAAATGATCTGCCCCTTCACGCCCCTTGCTTCGCGCAGGGGGCGTTTATTGTTTCCGCGCGTCTACGTTCGACGGCGATGTTTGGCGCAGTCGGGGGAGTTTTGTAAATTTGCGGTGTCATGAAACTATTCCTCTACAGAATATGGCAGCTGCTGGTTATGGCACCTGTCATTATTGTGGCGACTATCGCGACAGCTCTTTTCACAATGGTTGCCTGCTGGCTCGGCGGCGGACGATGGGCGGGCTATTATCCCCAGATCTTATGGGCGCGCCTGTTCTGCTGGACAGCATTTGTCAGAGTTCGCGTTGTAGGCCGCGAGAATATCAGTAAAAACCGCAGCTATATCTTCCTCGCCAATCATCAGGGCGCCTACGACATTTTCGCCGTCTACGGATATCTGGGACACAACTTCCGCTGGATGATGAAAGAGTCGCTGCGCAAGATTCCCTTTGTCGGACGCGCCTGTGAGGTCTCAAAGCAGGTCTATGTCGACACTTCGAGCCTCGCCGGAATCAAACGGGCCATAACCAACTCCGAAAAGCTTCTCGGACGGGGAATGTCGATGGTTATTTTTCCCGAAGGCGCGCGCACATGGGACGGCCGTATGCGCCCGTTCAAGAAAGGCGCGTTCATTCTGGCCCGCGAATTCAATCTGCCGATAGTTCCGCTCACTATCGACGGCGCTTTCGATGTTATGCCACGATTCAGCAAACTGCCCCACTGGGGCACAATCACCCTTACAATACACCGGCCGCTCGAGCCCGGCCCGACGCCGAAAATGATGGCCGAGGCCCGCGAAGCTATCGAATCGTCGCTGCCCGAGCGATGCAAAGGAACGGGAGGCGTCAGCCGGAACGCCGACTGACAGCCCCCTGACGTTTAAGCGGCTTAAGGAATTATATTAAAAATTAACATTCTGCGGGCTGCTATCGTTTGTCGTTAATATGTAACTTTGTGCACTAAAACGCGCCCGAAGCCGACGGCTACGGCCCGGGAACTCGGCAGGCCGTCGCAACGGCCCTGCCGCAGCGCATAGAAACAGAACTAATTCGCATAACACTAACGTTATACCCACACTCAACCATATTATGAGCGAAACAGTCAACATTCAGGAGCTTGGCGATCTCGTAGCATCGAAAAGCAGCTTTATCGACGCCATAACACGAGGGATGGACACCACCATCGTCGGCCAGAAACATCTTGTCGAATCGCTTCTGGTTGCTCTACTGAGCAACGGACATGTGCTCCTTGAGGGTGTGCCCGGTCTGGCAAAGACACTGGCGATCAAGACCCTCGCGCAACTCATCGACGCCAAATACAGCAGAATACAGTTCACGCCCGACCTGCTTCCGGCCGACCTTATCGGCACAATGATATATTCTGTAAAGACCGAGAGCTTCCAGATCAAGCGTGGCCCGCTGTTTGCCAACTTCATCCTCGCCGACGAAATCAACCGCGCTCCCGCCAAGGTTCAGAGCGCTCTTCTCGAGGCGATGCAGGAACGCCAGGTTACCATAGGCGAAACTACCTTCGAGCTGAAAGAGCCATTCTTCGTCATGGCCACACAGAACCCCATAGAGCAGGAAGGAACCTATCCGCTGCCTGAGGCGCAGGTCGACCGTTTCCTTTTGAAAGTCATCATCGGCTATCCCTCGAAGAGCGAGGAACAGCAGATCATACGCCAGAACATCACGGGACAGCGCCAGGATGTCAGGGCAATACTCCGACCCGAAGACATTCTCGACGCACAGCGCGTTGTCAACCAGATATATGTCGACGAGAAGATCGAGCGCTACATTGTCGACATCGTGTTCGCCACCCGCTTCCCCGGCGACTATAATCTCGGCGAGCTCAAGAGCATAATATCGTTCGGCGCATCGCCGCGCGCATCGATCGGACTGGCCCGCGCAGCCCGCGCCTACGCCTTCCTCCACCGCCGCGGCTATGTTGTTCCCGAAGACGTCCGCGCCGTATGCCACGACGTTCTCCGCCACCGCATCGGCCTGACCTACGAGGCCGAGGCCAACAACATCACCACCGACGAAATCATAAGCGAAATCCTCGACAAAATAGAGGTGCCCTGACCGGGCGCCCCCACTCCACAAGATGGACGCCAACGAACTGCTAAAAAAGATACGCAAGATCGAGATTAAAACACGCGGACTGTCGTCGAACATCTTCGCGGGCGAATATCACTCGGCCTTCAAAGGTCGCGGCATGACCTTCAGCGAGGTGCGCGAATATCAATACGGCGACGACATCCGCGACATCGACTGGAACGTCACGGCCCGTATGGGACACCCTTACGTGAAGGTCTACGAAGAGGAACGCGAGATGACAGTCATGCTCCTTGTCGACGTCAGCCGCTCGCGACTGTTCGGAGCCGTCGGTGAAGAAAAACGCGAGATGATAGCCGAGATCGCCGCGACGATAGCCTTCAGCGCCATCAGCAACAACGACAAAATCGGAATGCTCTTCTTCAGCGACAAGATCGAGAAGTTCATTCCTCCGAAAAAGGGTAAGAAACATATTCTCTTCCTTATCCGCGAACTTCTCGATTTCACTCCCGAGAACCCGGGAACCGACATCGGTGTGGCTCTGCGCTATTTCACCGACGCGCAGAAGAAGCGTTCGACGACATTCCTTATCAGCGACTTCATCGACAGCCACGACTTCAGCCGTCCGCTGAGCATCGCCGCGCGGAAACACGATCTCATAGCCGTTCAGGTCTACGACCGGCGCGACGCCAGTCTGCCCGACGTCGGGATGATGCGTGTAGCCGACCTCGAAACCGGCGCCGACCGCTGGATCGACACCTCGAACAAAAAAGTCAGGCGCGCCTACGACCGCTGGTGGTACGACCGCCAGCAGGCCATGACCGAAGCCATGCAGCGCTCGCGGGTCGACATTGCCTCTGTCAGCACCGACGAAGACTATGTCAAATCGCTTATGGCACTGTTCAGAATGCGCGGCGTGGCCCGCTAACATCCCCCTTTTCCAATGAAAGCAATAAAAATCCTGATAATTCTGACTGCCTCGCTGCTCCTGCCGGCGCCGTCGGCTTCGGGCGCCGGAGCCAAGCTGGAACAGAAGCTCGATTCGGCCTACATTCTGATGGGCAAGACATCGACAATCAACGTCGAGCTGATAAAGACAGGAACGACGCCGGGCAACCTCGTCATTCAGGACGGAGCCTATCCGGCCGAGGTAGAACTGCATCCCGGCGACGGCGACACAACCGACCTCGGAGGCGACCGCTGGCAGATACGCCGCCGACTCGTCATACAATCGTTCGACTCGGGCCTCTACAACCTGCCGCCGATACTGTATATCGAAGGGGGCGACACGATTGCCTCAGGAACTCTCGCTCTCAAAGTCGTTCCTGTCGACGTCGACTCGCTGAAAGACATCCACGACTACGCACCCGTCTACGACGCCGGCTCGAAATGGTATGACTCGCTGCCCGACTGGCTCGTCGACTACTGGTATTGGATTCTGCTCGCTCTGCTAAGCGTCGGCGCCGCGATATGGTACTTTGTCGTCAACCGCAAGAAGCCGCAGGCAACTGCCGTCAAAACGCCGAAAGTCGTTGTTCCTCCCTACGAGCTCGCCATACAGCGGCTCGAAGAGCTCCGTTCGGAGCATCTTCCCGAAAACGGCCGCGAGCGCGAATACTACACGCGCCTGACCGAGATTCTGAGAATCTACCTTCAGGATCGCTTCGGAATCAACGCCATGGAGATGACTTCGGGACAGATTCTCCACGCTCTCGAAATCAACTCCGAAACGCGCATGTCGCGTCCGGCAATGAATCAGATTCTCGAGATGGCCGACTTCGTGAAGTTCGCCAAAGTCCGTCCGCTGCCCGACGACAATGTCAAGGTGTTCAACGCCGCCATAAAGTTTGTCGAGGCCACAAAGCCGCTGCCTCCCGCTCCGGCCGAAGCCGCGCAACCACCTCTGAATAATCCTCCGAAATAATGTTTGCCCATCCGAGATATCTCTGGTTTCTGCTGATTCTGCTGCCGCTGATAGCGTGGTATGTCTGGAAACAGCGCAACCTCAGCGCTTCGCTGAGTGTGTCGACGCTTCGTCCGCTGGCGAAGCTGCCCCACTCGTGGAAAGAATATATGCGCCATGTGGTCTTCGCCATGCAGATGGCGGCAATAGGCTGTCTGATAGTAGTTCTTGCCCGTCCTCAGACCTACGACTCGTGGCGCAGCAGCCGCGTCGAAGGCACCGACATTATCCTCGCTCTCGACATCTCGACCTCGATGCTCGCCCGCGACTTCAAGCCAGACCGATTCGAGGCCGCGAAAGATGTAGCAGCCCGTTTTGTCAGCGGACGCGAGGGCGACAACATGGGACTGGTTATTTTCGCAGCCGAAAGTTTCACGGCCGTGCCTATGACCAACGACCGATCGCTTCTGGCCAACTATATCCATAACCTGCGCATGGGGATGCTCGAAGACGGAACCGCCATAGGCGACGGACTCGCCACCGCCATAAACCGCATACGCGAAGGAAAGGCCAAATCAAAGAGCATCATTCTGCTGACCGACGGCTCGAACAACACCGGCAACGTAGCGCCCGTGACAGCCGCGGAGATAGCCGCACAGAACGGAATCCGCGTCTACACAATCGGCGTCGGCACCAACGGACAGGCTCCCTATCCTCAGGAAGATATGCTCGGGCGCCTGACCTATGTCAACATGCCGGTCGTCATCGACGAGGCCACCCTTCAGAAAATCGCCTCGACCACCGGCGGCCGCTATTTCCGCGCTACCGACAACCGCGTTCTCTCTGAAATATTTGAAGAAATCGACCGTCTCGAAAAAACCGAGATGGATGTGAAAAACTTTACGCAGACCGAAGACGACTATATGCCCTGGGCTCTGGCCGCCTTCATCCTTTTCGCCGGCGCCCTGCTGCTGCGCTCTACCCTTCTGCGTTCCATTCCATAAAACACTCCTATGATAAGCTTCGCATATCCCGGCCTGCTCTATCTGCTGCTGATCATTCCGGCTCTGGCCGCCCTGTTCTGGCTGTCGCGCATAGCGCGCACCCGCAAGCTGCGCCGCTACGGACGCCCCGAGGTTCTGGCCTCGCTGATGCCCGACGCCTCGCGCTATATGCCGTGGGTGAAGCTGACGGTGGCGCTCCTGGCCCTGGCCTTTCTGATTATCGTGTTGGCGCGTCCGCGGGCCAAAGCGGCTCTCGAAGACAGCGCGCGCGAAACCGAGACTTCGCGCGGAATAGAAGTGATGGTCTGCCTCGACGTGTCGAACTCGATGCTCGCCTCGTCGACCGACGATCCGCGCGGTGTAGCGCGCCTCGACCGCGCCAAACATCTGCTTGAGCGCCTTGTCGGATCGCTGCGCGACGACCGCGTCGGCCTGATCGTGTTCGCCGGCGACGCCTACGTGCAGCTTCCGATCACAACAGACTATGTGTCGGCCAATATGTTCATCAACTCCGTGTCGACAAATATGGTTCCGACACAGGGCACAGCCATAGGCTCGGCAATCGACATGGCCCTCGAATCGTTCACCCCCGACACCAAGACAGGGCGTGCGATAATAGTCATAACCGACGGAGAGAACTTCGAGGACGACGCCGTCGAATCGGCCGCCCGCGCAGCCGACGCCGGTGTCATCGTCGACATCATAGGCCTCGGCACAGCCAGCGGAGCTCCGATTCTGATTGACCGCAACAAGGGCGTCTACATGACCGACAGTCAGGGACAGCAGGTCATCACAGCCCTCAATGCCGCCGAAGCCCAGAAGATAGCCAAAGCCGGCAAAGGAATCTATGTCAGCGGAAGCAGCTCGAACGCCATAGGTGACATCAACTCGCAGCTCGACACTCTCGCGAAGACCGACTTCATGCGCACGACCTTCTCGCCCGCCAGCGAGCAGTTCCCGGCATTCGCCGTTCTTGCGCTGATTCTTCTGATTATCGACGCCCTGACGCCGACACGCAAGATTACGTGGCTGACGAAGTTCAATTTCTTCACCTCCAACAAACCCCGAACCAAATGAAACGTCTCATATTCCTGATAATGGCCATGGCAGTCAGCGTAGCCGTCTTTGCCGACGACGCCTCCCAGCGTGCGCTGCGCCGCCATATAGCCGAGGGGAACAAAGCCTATTCCGAAAAGCGTTACAGCGACGCCGAAGCGGCCTACAAAAAAGCGCTTCAGGCCGACCCGACCTCGATGGCAGCCACCTACAACCTCGCGTCAAGCCTCATCAGACAGGCAACGGCAGGAGAATCCGGCAAAAAACTCAACGCAGAAGCCGCTAAACTGCTGAACGAAGTCATTACTACAGCTTCTGACAACCGGCTGGCCTCTTACGCTGCCTATAATCTCGGCAATATGGCTTTCAACAGCCAGCAGTGGGACCAGAGCATCCAATACTACAAGGAGGCGCTTCGCCGCAATCCCGACGACGACAACGCCCGCGACAATCTGCGCCTCGCCCAGCTCAAGAAGAGCCAGAGCCAGAATCAGGACAAAGACAACAAGGAGCAGGAAAAAGAGAAAGAGCAGCAGAAACAGGATCAGCAGAACCAGCAGCCCCAGCAGAACAACGACCAGAAGCAGCAGCCCCAGCAGCCTCAGGGCGGAATAAGCCCCGAAAACGCCGAGAAAATCCTCAAGGCCATGGAGAACGAAGAAGCCGCTACCCGCGCCCGCGTCCAGGAGGCCGAGAAGCGCAAGGGAGCCGCCGGCCGCCGGGTCGTCACCAGGCCCTGGTAGTCTGAGTTCCGATATAACCCTCACCTTCAGATTCAAGAGATGGCAAAACGTTTCAACATATTATTGTTAATTCTATGGGCGACGGCAGTAAGCGCCGTGGCGGCGTCGTTCAGCCTTGTGCCCCCGCGGCGTGTAGTCGAGGGAGAGAAATTCGCCGTCACCTTCCGCCTCGACAATGCCGAAGGCTCGGACATTCGTGTCAGCCAGATCAACGGCTGCACCTTCGTCTACGGCCCGGCAGTGTCGACATCGCGCAGCTACACCGTTGTCAACGGCAAAGCCCAGTCGGCGTCGAGAACCGAATATACCTACACCTACCGCGCCGACCGCGCCGGAACATTCACAATCCCCGCCGCCTCCATTATGGTCGACGGCAAACGCCTGACCACGTCGGCCCGTAAATTTACCGTAGAGACCCATGCTCAGGCCAATGCGCCCGCATCGAGCCGACCGGTCGACATATACGATCCCGACACCCAGGGCTCAGACCGCGGTGTCGGCAAAAATGACGTGTTTGTCCGCATTATTCTGTCGAGCAACAGCGTCTACGAGCAGCAGCCCGTCGAATGCGTCATCAAGCTCTACACCAAATACAACATATCGCAGTTCATCCCGACAAAGCAGCCGAGTTTCGACGGATTCCTTATAGAGGAAGTGCCCCTGAAACCTACTCTTAACGTAGGAGACATGTATAACGGACAGCGCTACTACACCGCCGTTCTGAAAAAATGTATCATCTTCCCGCAGAAAAGCGGTCGCCTGACAATCAATTCCGGAAACTACGACATCGACGTCGTTCAGTATTCCACCCAAAATCTGGGCGGCTTCGCCACAATACGCCAGCCTCATGAGCGAAAAATCACCGTCAGCTCGAACAGCGCCACACTCGACGTCAAGGCTCTTCCGCAACCGCGCCCCGAAGGATTCAACGGCGCTGTGGGCAAGTTCACCGTAAGCAGCCGCCTTGTCGGCAACCGGTTCCGCTCACATGAGCCCGCAACGCTCATCTACACCATCGAGGGCACGGGCAACATCAAATATCTCAAAGAGCCCGACATCGATTTTCCCGATGAGTTCGAGGTCTACACCCCGAAGTCTAACATCGAGGCTACAGCCGGCGCCACCAATGTCAGCGGCAAGATGACGATAGAATATACTTTCGTGCCACAGACTGAAGGCTCCTTCACAATCGGTGCCGACAGATTCGTTTATTTCGATCCGGCCACTGGAAAATACGTCACCCTTACCACACCCTCGTATGACCTGAAAGTCGCCAAGGGAACAGCCCCGACAGCTTCGGCCGACCAGAAAGATATAGAGTCTAAGAACTCCGACATACTCCACATCAAACTCGGAGAGAAAAAGCTGAGCAGGAGCCACACGCTCGTTGTCGACAGCTTCTTCTACTGGCTCCTGTATATTCTGCTGGCAGCCGGAATGGCCGCTGTCATTATTCTTAACCGCAGGCGTCTGACCCTCAACGCCGACATAAAAGGACGCCGGCTGGCGCGGGCCGGACGCACGGCGCGAGCCGGACTGGCGCGAGCCGAAGCCCGCATGAAAGCGAACAACAGCGAGGCATTCTACGCCGAGATTCTGAGGACTGTCAACGGTTATCTCTCCGACAAACTCGGCATCGCCGCCGGCCAGCTCTCGCGCGAAAGTATCTCCGAGGCAATGAACAACGCCGGGGCCTCCGACGAACTCACCGCATCGGTTCTCGGCGTAATCGACAGCTGCGAGATGGCCCGTTACACTCCTCAGACTCCGGCCACGCTCGACGACGTTTTCCGCCGAGCCGGAGCTGTGATCGCCGACATCGAAAACCTCAAACCCCGAAACGCCAAATGAACCGCATATTTATTTTTCTGACCGTCCTGATTATCGGCGCAGGCTCAATGTCCCTCAAGGCCGCTTCATTGGCCGAGCAAGGCGACTCGGCATATTCGAAAGGCGACTATCAGGCAGCTGTCGCCGCTTATTCGGCAGCCCTTAAAGAAGGATCGTCGGCCGAGCTGCTCTACAATCTCGGGAACGCCTTCTACCGTCAGGGCGATCTGGGCCGCGCGGTGCTCAACTACGAACGTGCCCTGCGTCTCGACCCGTCAATGAGCGATGCGCGCGCGAATCTCGCCTTCGTCAACACCCGCATAACCGACAAGCCCGGCGAACGCGGAACTTTCCTGGGCAACGCCTACGACGCCGCGGCTCTCGCGATGCATTCCAACACATGGGCATGGCTGGCCTTCGCAGCGTTCGCTCTGTTCATCGCCGGCATAGGTCTATATTTCTTTGCCGACGGAATAATGATACGCAAAACCGGATTTTTCGGCGGCGGTATCATGCTGCTCCTTTCCGCGATATGCGCCATCTTCGCCTGTCATGCGGCAAATCTCGCCTCCGACACCTCAACAGCGATCATTACCGCAAAATCGACTATTCTGAGCACGTCGCCCCGACATCCGGCCTCGCGCTCTGAAGAAGCTATGCTGCTCCACGAAGGAACGCGCGTCGAAATTCTCGACTCGGTCGTCGCGGTAGCCGACTCGGCGACATCGACATGGCTCGACGTGCGCATCGACAACACCCACCGCGCATGGCTGAATTCAGCCGACGCCGAACGCATTGTCGCCACAAGGCATTGATTTTTAAGCAAAAACCGAAAATGTGTTTTACAACATAAAGAATATTTTTGCGTTTTGCTTGCATACTTCGCAAAAAGTGCCTACTTTTAGAGCAATCATTAACAACTCAGTCACACCAAATACTATAATATCATGACAAAGACCATCTCATTCAACGACCTGCGTCGCATCAAAGACAGCCTCCCCGACGGCTCGATCAGCAAAATCGCCGACAAGCTCAACGTGACCCCGCAAACAGTCCGCAACTATTTCGGCGGCAGTAACTATGAGTTTGGTAAAAATTGTGGTGTCCACATCGAGCCGGGCCCCGGAGGAGGTATAGTTGTCCTCGACGACACCACTATCTACGACATGGCAGTAGAAATTCTCGAAGGTCAGAAACAAGACTAATTATATCTAACTGAAATCAACCCATCACCTCAATCGCACGCCGGGGCCTGCAGGTAAACCCCCGAGCGTGCGATTGCGGCATATCGACAAGCCGAGATGCCACAGATAACCCTCGCAATCCATACATTCCGCTATGCCCTCCGGCTCAAGTCTCTGCTCGAAAGCGAAGGCATAGCTGCCGCGTTGCAGAACGTCAATCTCTCCGAACCCGGAGTCAATGCCGGAGTCCGTGTCAGAATCGACGAGCGTGATCTTCCCAAAGCTCTGCGCATTATCGAGAATCCCGACATCTTCAATCCTGAAGCGTCGTCAGACAAAGCGAAGCTCAACAAACTTATAATCGCTCCCGTCGACTTCTCGAACGCAGGCGAGAACGCACTGACAACAGCTTTCAGCCTCGCTGAACGCCATGGCGCACGTGTGTTGCTGCTTCATGCCTATCTGTCGCAATCGTTCTCCGAGCCTGTCGACGCGCTGAGCGACGATCTCGACTTCGGCGAGACTCCCGAAGCGGCAGAGGCCGCCGCCGAAGTGACCGCCGACATCGACGCCCTGATGCGCCGATATGCTGCGCGTGTGCGCGAGCAGATCAAAAGCGGCTCAATAGCGGCCGCGCCGTTCGACACTCTGACCGTCGACGGCCTTCCCGAAGAGGTTATCAACGAGGTTGCCAAAGAACGGAATCCTATGCTGATAGTGATGGGCACCCACGGCGCCGGCAATCATGAGCGCGCCGCGATGGGAAGCGTTACGGCCGAGGTGCTCGACACCTGCCGCTATCCGGTTCTTACGGTTCCGGTCGGAAACAGGGAGGTTAATTTCAAGCGAGTATTGTTTTTCACGACTCCCGACCAGCAGGATATTGTAGCGCTCGACACCTTCCTCAGTCTGTCGGGGGCGGAAGGCCACGACGTCACACTTCTGGCAATACCGTCGCGCGGCCGCACCTCAGGCAGCAGCCTCGAAGCAATGACACAATATTGTCTCAGCCATTATCCGGGCAACACCTTCGCCTCGGAAGTGCCGCCCGAAACCTCGCTGACCCCATTTCTCGAGACTGTAGCCGGACAGACAGCCGTAGACATTATCGGCGTTCCTAACAAACGCAAGAACAGCATTGTCAGGTTCTTCAACCCGACAATCGCCCACCGCCTGCTCTACCTCGCCGACCATCCGATGCTCGTCATCCCGGTATGACCGTTGACACTGAGAAAGTGTCGCAGAGTTTCCGCTATAATATGATTTTCCGACCCCGAGTTTGGCCGGAGGCGTTTCAAAACTCTGATTTCGCGTAATGGCTATACTATCATCGAATACGAATCGGTCAAGAAAAGCCGCACCCGCCTGCGCCAGCGCATGGGACTGTCGGTCGACGAATCGCTCGAAGACCGCCTCCGCCTCTACGACGCCGACTGACCGGCAGAAAAGGGAGCACCCATGCGGGCACTCCCTCAACCAATCTAATCTCTATGCTTATTTTTTATCCTTCTTGTCATTCTTGTCTTTGCCCCCATTTGCGTCTTTGACCTTGTCGGCCTTCACTGCACGGAATTGGCAGTCTTTCTTGAACTTGCGGTCACCGAACATAGCGTGATGCTTGCCGCGCATCTGAGCCTTGACCTTCAGATTGCGTCCGCCGTTCAGATAGGCGTTTTCGAGGAACTGGGTGTACTGCTCGGGAGTCAGCACCTTCTTCAGCTCGGCAAGATATTTCGCCTGAGCCGCACGGCGGTCGACTCGGGCAGTGGAATCGCACCGGTTCTTTTTGTCGCGGCAATCCTTGCGAAGAGCCTTGAACTCGGCGGCGCGCGTCTTATTGAGCTCAATAAGCTGAGTCTTCTGCGCGTCGGTCAGGCCGAGACCTTCGAACTGGCGCAGGCAGCGGGCCGCGCCGCAGGGTTTGTCGCAATTCTTCTGACAGGGAGCCTCTGCACACGGCGTTTCGGCACAGTTGCCGCAATTATTATTGTTCTGGGCGTTCACGCCGAGGAAAGCAAAAGCCGAAACGGCCAAAATCATCAGTTTCTTTTTCATCATTTAATCGGTTAATTTAATTCGTTTGCTTATTCGTTTGCTTATATGACAACAGAAACCGCCCGACGTTTAATCGGAAACATGATTTTAAATTAAATTAAGATTCTCGAAATATTTGGCACTCGCAAGCATGTTTATCGATAATATTTCTTAACTTTGCGCAAATTTGTATCTACACATTACAATCAAATACAGTAATTCGAAAGAGTATGAAAAAACAGATTTGGCACAGTGCATTCGTTCTATGCTCGGCCCTGACGCTCGTCGGCTGCAGCAGCGACAGCTTCGCGCCGTCGGACGGAACCGGCACTGTCGAACTTCAGCTCGACGTCGACCGGCAAGTGCTGACAGCGACCCCGTCGAGGGCTTCGCTTCCGGAGATTGTCGAAGGCCTCACTGCCGATGATTTCACCATCCGCCTCGTGGCCTCCAATGGCCAGTCGCAACAGTGGAGCTACGCCGATTTCTCCGGCGAGAAAATCGCCGCCGGCACCTACACACTCGAGGCTTTCTACGGCACAGAAGGGGAAGAAGGATTTGAAAAGCCCTATTTCGCCGGCTCAACTCAGGTTGTTGTGCGCAGCGATGAGTCGACCCACGCCGCAGTAACAACCAGCCTGAAAAACGCCGCCGTGACAGTGAGCTATTCCGACACCTTCAAAAACTACATGACGGCCTACAGCGCTTCGATACGCACCGCCGGCTCGACCGACGGTCTCGACTATCCGTCGTCGGCCACCGACGATCTCTTCGTCAATGCCGGCGAAGCTTCGCTCTACGTGACCTTCACAACGCCTCAGAACCAGACGGCCACACTGAAAGTCGTCGACTTCACCGCCGAAGCGCAGCACCGCTATAATATAAGCGTCGACCTCAACAACGGCAACATGGGCGACGCCGTTCTGACAATCACCTTCGATGACACCGCTCAGGTTGCCGAGCCGATCGAGATTGTGCTCAGCGAAGAACTTCTCAACGCGCCCGCGCCCGCTATCAGCGCCACCGCCGCGACGGTCAACATCGTCGAGGGGGACAAGGGGAACGGACGATTCGACATCATAGCCCACGGCGGCCTCAAGAGCGTCAAGCTCATCAGCTCGGGAAGCGCGCTGCCGGCCGGATGGCCCGCCGAGGCTGAACTTGTCGGAGGCTGCGCCGCCATTCCGTCGCTCGGTCTGCGCGGTCTCGGCGAAGCAGGCTCGACAGCTGCTGTTGTCGATCTCGCCGACGCCATCTCGACCCTCGGCGCCGGAACCGCCACCTTCACCCTCGAGGCTGTCGACGCCTACGGAAAGGTCAGCGAAGCCGATGTCACTCCGTCGATAACCGTCAATGCCGAGGCCGCAGACATCAGCATCAACGGACAGCAGGTTCTCGCTGCCGGTGCCGACAAAGTGACCCTGTCGGTCGACTATAACGGAAGCGACATCAACAACGTCCGCTTCAGCTATAAGGCCCGTTCGGGCGAATGGAAAGATGCCGAAATCCTCTCGGCAACCCCCGCCTCACGCGCCACAGCCAACTACAACGTCACTCTTAAGGTCGAAGCCACCTACAGCAATGTCGAAGTCAAGGCCCGCGTAGGAGCTACCGAAGCAGCCTTCACCGCTGAACGTCAGACCCCCGACTTCACCGCCGTAGCTCCCGAAAACGACGTTTTCGCCAAGCATGCCGTAGTCAGACTGTCGTCGATCAACGACGAAGTAGCCGCCGACCTCGCCACTTCGGCCCGGTGGGCCGTTTCGACCGACAACGGCAACTCTTGGACTAACGTCAGCGCCACTGTCAGCGGCACCGGCGCACGTCTCGAAGGGCTCACCCCCGGCACCGCCTATCGCGTGCGCGCCACCGTCTCTGACAAACAGGCCACAGCCGCCCTCACTACCGAAGCCGCCCTCCAGGCCCCCAACAACGGAATGGAAACATGGTATGAGAAATCAGGCGAGAGCAACTGGAGCGTTTTCTATGCCGGAGCGTCGGAATCAGACGCCGTATGGGGCACCAACAATCCGATGACAACCTCGCAAGGCGGCGATCGTGCTTATCAACGTATATCCGGAACAATCTCGACTACCGACGCAGTTGCAGGAAATGCCGCTCTTATCCGCACAGTCGCCTGGGGAAGCAGTAATACATCAGCAGGAAGCGCAAGCACTATCAAATACATTGACGCCGGTCTGCTTCATCTTGGACAAAGCCGTGAGAGCCGCAACGGCAATGATTCTCAAGCCGGACCATTAACTACTGACGACCTCAACTGCGGCATTGCCTTTGCCTCGCGCCCGTCGTCGCTCTCTTTCAAATATAAATACTCCAATAAGAACAGCAACGACAAGGGCTATGCCGAGATATGGGTTAAAGACGCCTCGGGCAAAATCATTGCCAGCGGCAACCTGAACCTCGACCCCGCTTCGGCCTATACTGAAAAGACAATCGCGCTGAGCTATCCTGCCGGAGCTGCAAAAGGCGCCAAGCTCTATATCAAGTTCCTATCGACAAACGACAGCGGATTTCTCACCAAAAGCAGTGACAATTTATCATTCGGCAGTATAACCAGAAGCAGCAAGCACATTGGTTCGCAGCTCTATATCGACGACATCACTCTTAACTACTAAGTCAACATGAAGATGAAAAAATATATACGGTCGTGGGCTGCCATTGCTGTCGCAGCACTTCTGACCACGGGGTGTGACGACAACCCCAACTATAACCTCGACGGCAACGATGCCACCGGCCGCGTGAACCTCAGCGAGCTCGGCGTCGAACTCAACACCGACGAGATCGAGCTGTCGCGCGCCGACGGCGTCGACACCTCGGACTTCCTCGTCACCATCACCGACAACAACGGCAATCAGGTCTACAGCTCGACCGTGGCCAAAGCCGACATCGTAGTGCTCCCCGTAGGCGAGAACTACACCGTCAAGGTTGAGAGCCACGAAGTCGAGAATGTGGCATGGGCCAAGCCCTACTACGCCGGCACGAAGAGCTTCGCGGTCACCAAAGACCAGATCACCGAGATCGGCGCCGTCACCTGCCGCTTCGCCAACGTGCGTGTCAGCGTGTTCTACAGCGACGCCCTGCGCCGCCTGATGGCCGACGACGTCCGCGTCAATATCGACTGCTCCGAAACCGACAGCCATCTCGAATATACCCCCGACGAAACCCGCTCGGGCTACTTCAAGGCTGTAGAAGGGAGCACCACCCTCGGCGCCACCTTCACCGGCACGGTGAAGAACCAACGGGTTACCTTCGTCAAAGCCCTCAACGACGTGGCCGCCGGACAACACCGCAAGATCACCTTCGACGTCCGTTCGGGCGACCCGAGCATTCCCGATGAAAACGGCAACATAGTTCTCGACGGCGAGAGTGAAGGCACTCCGCTCGGCAACGGCCTCTACCTCGTGGCCGACGTCGTCAACGAGACCATCAACGGCAATGTCGACAGCGATGAGAAAGGTGACGGCAACGCCCAGCGTCCCGGCGGAAACGGCGGAGGCGACGATCCCCAGCCCCCGATCGGCGACGGCCCCATCACGATAACCTCAGCCCTGAGCTTCACCGAGACGATGGAAGCCAAAGAAGGACTCGACGGACGCGTGAACGTCAAAGTCGATCCCGAAGGCGGCAACTCGATTCAGTCGCTGAAAGTCAAGATTGTTCCGGGCAACGACGAATTCAAGACCGTGCTGATGCAACTGTTCGGCACACTCGAATTCGACCTCGCCGACATGAGCGACGAGCTGAAGGCCGCTCTCGGAAGCGATCCCTTCAACTTCCCCTGCAACGAACAGGTCAAGGGCCAGAACGACGTTTCGTTCAACATCTCGGAATTCATTCCGCTGCTGAACATCTATCCGGCCGTCCATAAGTTCGTCATCACCGTTTCCGACGCCCAGGGCCACACCGAAGTGCGCACCCTGACCTTCGAAGCCAAAGGCAATCAGTAATTAACCCCAAAAGAGACAAAGACAATGAAACAGAATATCAAATCATTAGGGCTGCTTGCTGTGGCAGCTTCGTCGATGATGCTTGCGGGGTGTAGTGCCGACGACCTGTTCGGGCCGCGCGACGGCGAAGGCACCCTCAGCCTGACAGCTTCAATAGGCAACGACGTCAAGGTTGTGTCGCGCGCCGACGCCGACCAGCTCCGCGCCGATTACGGCGAATCGCTCCTTCTCTGGATCACAAAGCCGGGGGAAGGCCCCGTGCGCCAGTACAATGGCATTGACAACGTGCCGACCGACCCAGTCACCCTCCACTCCGGCAGCTACGTGGCCGAGGCATGGGCCGGCGACTCTGTGGCCGCATCGTTCGACAAGAAATATTTCAAGGGCTACACCCCCTTCGAAATCACCAACGGCAATTCTACCGCAGTCGAGGTTAAGTGCAACATCGCCAACGTTGTCGTAAGCCTCAGCTTCGACGAATCGGTCGACGCCGCCCTGAAATCGTGGACCGTCACCGTCGCCAACGGCGAAGAGAGCATAACCTACGAGGGACACGACGCCCGCAAGGGTTACTTCATGATGCCTAAGAAAGCCGACAACGAAAAGCTGACCCTGACCCTCGAAGGCACTGCCCCCAACGGCGACGCCTACAGCCAGACAGCCGACATCGAAGCTCCCAAAGGCGGATATGAATATAAAGTGAACTTCAGCCACACCCCCGGCTCGTTCAACGACGGCGGTGCGTTCTTCACCATCACTGTCGACGAGTCCGAGATCGTTGTCGAAGATGAGCTGGTCATCACCCTCGCTCCCGAAATCTTCGGCATAGACTTCGACATCGCTCAGGAACAGGCAGCCGCCACCGGCGAGATGGGCCGCAAGTGCGTCTTCATCTCTGCCGTAGACCGCCTCAGCTCGCTAACTATCGAGAGCGCCAACCTCCAGCACTATCTCGGAAGCTCGACAGCCGACGTATTCTCACTCAGCGAATCGGCCATCGCCCGCCTCGCCGCCGCAGGCATAAACTTCATGACCTATAAGAACGAGGCCGGCGAAATAAACCGTGTGCGCGTGAACTTCGAGGCTGACTTCACCAATAATCTCGTCAGCGGTCTCCACACCTTCAAGTTCATCGCCGGCGACAACGGCGACGGCACCGAGAAGACATCGGAAGCAACACTGTCGCTGCGTCTGAGCAATGCCGCCGTAGAGCTAAATGAGGCCACAGAGGTCAGCTACACAACCACGACATTCGTCGCCACCATCGTCAAGCCCGACGAGCTGACCGGCAATGTCGGCTTCAACTACCGCGAGAAAGGCGCCGCTGACTGGACATTCGTAGCCGGAACAATCAACGGCACGACACTGACAGCCACCGTCGACAATCTCAAGTTCGGCACTACCTACGAATATTGCGCCGTAGCCGGCGGCTACACCTCACCCGCCAAAGAGCTCACCACGCTGACACCTCCGCAGCTGCCCAACGCCTCGTTCGAGCAGACAAGCAAAAGCGGCAAGGCAGTGGTATTCTATGGAACCGGAGAAGAAATGTATTGGGACAGTGGTAATCACGGTTCAGCTTCAATTGGCAATAACATTACCGACGTCACCACCAAATATTTCCACTCCGGCAAGCAGGGTCTCTGCCTCCACAGCCAGTTCGTAGGCTTCGGATCGGTCGGCAAGTTTGCTGCCGGCAACATTTTCATTGGTAAATATATATTCACCGACGGCATGGATGGAGTGCTCGGTTGGGGACGTCCCTTCAACTGCCCTATCCGCCCGAAGGCTCTGAAAGTATGGGCAAGATATGAGCCTGTGAATATTACACATGATAACACCAGTGCTCTACCTTCTGTAAGCAAGGGTGATCCCGACAATGGTATCGTCTATATCGCTCTTGTCACTGACCAGACAATGAACTACGATAACGACAAGAAAGATATCCACGAGACATGGCCTCAGGTTGTCAAGACCAAGTCTTCGGAGCGCCAGCTCTTCGATCCGTCGGGAAGCAATGTTGTCGCATATGGCGAACATGTCTTTACGTCGGCGACGACCGAAGCCGGCCTCGTAGAAATTACCATCCCTCTTAACGATGTCAACCCGAACCTGACAGTCTCGAATATCATTATAGTGGCTTCGGCCTCGCGCTACGGCGACTACTTCGTCGGCGGCAACGGCTCGCTGCTCTACCTCGACGACTTCGAACTCGTCTATTAACGAACGCTAATGCAACTTATGTGGCTGATGTGGCTGATGTGACTTATATAGGACATCAGATACATCAGCCACATCAATAACATCAATAACATAAACTTCCATCGCAATGGGCTTCCTGAAGATCGCGGGCGACTATACGTCGTGGAGCGTCTACCGCAAGTCGGTGATAATCTGCGATGTCACCGAGATGTTCATTAACCGCGCTCTTCCGCGCGGTTCGCGCACCGTCGACCAGATGCGTCAGGCTGCCCGCTCATGCAAACAGAATATTGTCGAAGGGATCAGCGACGGAACTATTTCCGCCGAGATGTGCATCAAGCTCATAGGCGTTGCCCGCGGGTCGGTAAGGGAACTCCGTGAGGACTATGCCGACTTTCTCAGACAGCATAAGCTCGAGACATGGGGCAAGGATGACGCGCGCACTGTTTCGGTCAGGAACTACAGCCGCGACCACTACCGGCCCGAGGAATATGTCGAGAAATGCGAAGCCCGCAGCGATGAGACGGTAGCCAACATAATGCTGACGCTGATCTATCAGATGGAGGCTATGCTCGCCAAAGTCCTCAAAGGGCTGGAAGCCGAATTCATTGCCTCAGGCGGCATCAAGGAGAATATGGCCAAAGCGCGGCGCAGCCGGCGAGGTTATTAGATGTAACGGATGTAAAACATCAGACACATCAATAACATCAATAACATCAATAACATCAATAACATCAATAACATCAATAACATCAATAA